>BNJU01000975.1_pt1 | contig 236823 bp, 282 predicted proteins | sample 8539281 | NCBI WGS metagenome assembly BNJU01 (sample SAMD00202456, study PRJDB9452) | human saliva metagenome | isolation source: human saliva | place: Japan
TGAGTTTTTAATTCGTTTTGTTTTTGCGCAATTTCAAGGTCGGCTGCGACGCGTTTGTCGTTGGCCAGTTTATCTTGTTCCGCTTCTACTTCCTTGCGTTCGCGTTCTGCTTTGGCTTAGCGATCAAGGCATCCTTCTTGATGGTTTCAACATTTTCGATACCAAGGTTATCAATGACTCCCCCTTCATCAGAGAAAGATTGAACCGTAAAGGCGATGACTTCCAGACCCATTTTAGCCAAGTCTGGCGCTACGTTGTCTTGCACTTTTGAAGCGAACTCTTGACGGTCATTGACCATCTTACGGAGCTCCATCTGACCAATCACTTCCCGCAAGTTTCCTTCCAAGACATCTTGGACAGAATTGGAAATATCTGTCGTATTCCAGTTCAAGAAGTTCTCTGCAGCACGGGCAATCATCTCATCGGTTGTACCGATTTTTAATTTAACAGCTGCATCGGCACGGACGTTAATGAAGTCCAGTGTTGGGACTGCTTCAGATGTCCGAACATCTGTCGAGAATTGCTCAATATCAAGATAAGAGCGTTGTTCGACAAAGGGAATCATAAAACCAGCTTTCCCGCGTAAGTGGCGTTGCTTCCGAAGACCTGTAATAACAACAACTTCGTTTGGTTTAGCGTTCACGTAGCCTTTTACAAGCAAAACTACAATAATGACAGCAACAATGAGACCTGTTATCAACCAGCCTGGAATAAATAATGTATCCATACTTTTCTCCTTTTTTCAGAGGTCTCCCCCTCTGTTGTTTTCTAAATTCTAGTATATCAAAAGAAGGCCTTTCCTCAAAGAAAAGACCCAAATTTATGTTTAAATTTTTAACATGCTATCCCTAGCCTATTCTCCGTCAAATAAACCTTGGAGACCAGCAAAGGGACTATTTTCTTCTTTCTTAATTGCTTGAGCTTCTTGGTACTCTTCCTCTGTCATGATTTTCCAATCATTGCCCTCGATAAAGCCTTGTCCGGCCTCTTCTTCCGGAGTGAGAACCTTGAGAGGAATAGTAAGCAGGATATTATCTGCCACACTCTCACTCAGGTCAATCTTGCCCCCTTCAATGGGAAGGATCAAATCCTCTTCTAAAGCTTCGATATCTGCATCAGACTCTACATCCTCAGCAAATACTTCTGTCACAGGATAACTTTCTTTGATCTCAACAGGCTCCATGCTTCGGCTGGATGCCAGAACGATGGTATAGGTCAATTGGTAATCCAAGACATAAAGACCTGTATCATAAGCTACTCGACCTGTCGCTGTCACATTCTTTAAATCAAGAATTTCCGGATTGCGCTTTTGCAGATCCTTTAGCAAATCCAACTCTTGATCAAAAGCCAGTCCTTCAGGATTTTTACGGATTTCTTGTGTGTATAAATTCATTCTTTTGTCCTCAAATCTTCTAGATACTACTAGTATATCATGAAGCTGTCCCTTCAACCAAGAAGTCTCCTCAAAAATTTGTTATAATCATGAAAAAGATACAGAGTACTAGACCTATTGGTGTTGTACACCAGGGTCCCACAATCTCTTGGATAAAAGAGGTTCACTTGCCAAGGCATTGGTCCTTGTATAGATAGAGGAGAAGGCATGAAAGAAATCGGAGCAGTTTTTCGACAAATACGGGAAAGTCGCCATATCTCATTAGAAGAAGCTACGGGTGGCGAATTTTCGCGCTCTATGCTATCTCGATTTGAAAGAGGAGAAAATGACCTGACGACGCAACGTTTTTTTCAGGCCCTTCAACAGATCAAAACCAGCCTCAGTGAGTTTTCCCATCTAGCAGAGATCGATCAGCACTCCTTTATTCCCAAATTGTTGAAAGAGCACTATGAAAACATGAGCTTGGAACACGATCAAGCCTTGTACCAAAGCTACCAGCTAGCCTATCAGAAAGATCACAAAAAAGAAGACTTCTTAGCCAGCATTATTCTCAAGGCCCAAATGCTTGGCAACTATCCTGAGGTAGAGTTGGCTGCTAGCCAAGAGGAACTAGATTTCCTCTATGACTACCTCTTCTCTGTCATGGTCTGGGGAAATTTTGAGTTAAGCCTATTTTCACTGACCTCTCCTCTTTTTTCTAGTCAACTCTATCGACAATACACAGAGGAATTGGTCCAACGGGAGGACTTCAAGCTTCTCCTAGACTCTTCTCGTCCTGCCCTCAACTCTATTTTTCTCAATGGCTTTTTTCTGGCCATTAGTTCAAATGAATTTGAAGATGCATCCTATTTTGATCAGCTGATCAAGGACCACTTTTACTCTGAAAACGAAGCCTACCTTCGGACGGTTTATCTCTATGCCAAAGGGGAATTTCTTTATCGAAAGGGAGAAAAAGAAACTGGTCTTGAAAAGATGGAGCAGGCCATCCAGGTCTTTACTATTTTAGATTGTAAGGACAGTGCCAACTACTACAAACAGGGCCTGCAAGAACTGATCAAGGAATCCTGAAAAGAGAGTGGGACAGAAATCGGTCATTCGTTAGAATTCGATTTCATCGTCCCACCTCCGCACAGTTGAGTAGGGCTGTAAAAGCTGATGAAATCAGCGTAGTAGAGCCCACTCAACCACTGCGTCTTGCTCGACAATCCAAAAACAATTGAGAGGCTAGGACTTTTGTCCCAACCTCTTTTTGTTGAAAATATGCAACATTTTGTTTTCTCTTGTTTTGGAGGTCTACAATAGGATCATCAAGAAAAGAAAGAAGGTCCTTCCATGATGATCAAACTAAAAAGATACTTACTTCATTTGTTTCTCAAGCATACCAGCGTCTACCTAAAAGATCAGAAACTAGCTCTCTCTGAAGAGGAGAAACTTTGAGTCTTCTAAACAGATTGTTCGATCCATCAAACAAGTCCTAGCAACTGTTCACACGAAGGAGGAAAGGCTTTATGAAACTCTTAGCTCGTAATAAAATTTTTGCCTTACTCAGTCCTTTCTCGCTTTTTGAATACCCTTGGTGCTGCCATCTACAATCTGGTCTTTGTGGTCTTTGCTGCTAGCATGCCTCACCCTAGTCTGGCAGTTGGGATCGCCAATCTCATTGTTTTTATTCCTAGCCTCTTTAGCATTTTTGTCGGGATGAAGGCTGACCACACGAAGAAAAAAGCTAACTGGTTGATCCGCATCGGCTATCTCCAAGCCATCCTCTTCATCCTTATTGCTCTCATGACCAAGATTCCGGGTTACCTAGCTTTTTCGATTGTTTGCTTTTTAAACATTGTTTCAGATTGTTTGAGCGATTATCGCGGAGGCTTGCAACTCCCCATCATGAAAAAGAATATCCCCGACGAGGATTTGATGGAGGCCTATTCCTTCAACCAACTACTTAGTATGGTCTGTTCGATTTCTGGACAAGCTCTAGGAGTTTGGCTGCTAGCTATCAGCCATCAAAATTTTGCTCTGGTCGCTTCGATCAATGCCGTGACTTTTCTCCTGTCCTCCACTTGTCTCCTGATGAGAAAAAAACAGCTGACACATGATCCCGTCATTGAGCCCAAAAGTAAGAAATCTTTGGTACACGAATGCCAAGAGATGTACCAGAACGCCAAAAGTATTTTTGCAGATGAGGAGGTCCACCACTTTGGCAAGTTGCTCTTCTCATTGGTTCTCATCAATGCCCTTGGGGGATCCATCTCTGGTATCTACAATCTGCAACTGCTTCACTCCCCCTTCTTTCAGTTGAGCTTTAGCCAATCCCTCTTGATCTTAGAGGCAGTGACTATTTTAAGCATGGTCTGGGCTAGTCTGACACCCTCACGATTATTTTTCCAAGCAAACCCTCCACCATATCCTCCTGTGGATAGCAGGTGGGCTGACTATGCTTGGGCTCACAAATATTCTGGTGCACTGGGATTTCCTTTCCCTTCTACTCATCACTTTCCTTGGTTATCTTGTTGCAAAAATCAACCCAAAAGTTTCCAGTCTTTTAATGAGTAAATTACCCGCTGAAAAATTAGCTTCTACCTCTAGCTTTTTGGGACTGATGGTCAGCTTTGCCATGCCACTTGGGACAGCTCTCTTTTCTAGTCTAGCTATCTGGAGCCTTCCCCTAGCTTGGGGGATCTTTGCCATCCTTGGTTTCACTACCCTCCTCTTAACAACCAAATAAAAAAACCCACCATTGGGTGGATTGAGCTTAAAGACAAAGTTATCTTTTATACAATTCTATTAACTTCTATAAAGATAAATACTTTTTATTCTTTAGAGTTATTCAATCATCTACTGAAACTTTCCGCCGTGAGAAAAGTGCTAGAAACAACCTTGTTTCTAGCACTCGGGAGTTTTGGAACCTTAGGTCCAAAACTAAGTCATGGAACTTCATAGAAGTTCGCTGACGTCCGTACTCACCTAAGGAAAGGTTCTAAGATGATTGTGTCTTCAATCTGAATCCACTGTTTGATGGATTTATTTTACATGTTTCTTAATCTTTCAACCCGCTCAGCAATGGGTGGGTGGGTATAAAAGAGTTTTTGAAAGCCGGATTCTTTTTTAGGATCGTTGATAAAGAGAGCACTACTTGCACTATCGACTTCTCGTTGCATAGGCACACTGTTATCCAGCTTCAAAAGAGCATTGATCATTCCTTGAGGATTCCGTGTCAATTCGACACTGGAAGCATCCGCTAGGAACTCCCGTTGGCGAGAAATGGCTAACTGAACCAAAGTCGCCGCTAATGGAGCTAAGACGATGGCAAGCAAGGAAAGGATCAGAATAATAATTTCTAAACCACTGCCCCCTTCGCGATCATCATCCCGTCTACGGCCACCGCCCCACCACATCATACGGCCCACCAATACTAGAGAGCATGGTGATGGCACTAGCAAGGGCAACCGCAATCGTGGAGATGCGGATATCGTAATTGCGAATATGGCTGACTTCGTGTCCGATGACTCCCTCCAATTCCTCACGGTTCATCACAGCTAGAAGACCTGTCGTTGCTGCAACAGCAGCATTTTGAGGATTGGACCCTGTCGCAAATGCATTCATGGAAGGATCATCTACAATATAAACTCGAGGCATAGGGATTTGAGCTACCATAGCCATATCTTGGACAATATGGTAGAGTTGAGGGGCTTGCTCTTCCGTCACCTCACGCGCCCCGTTCATCCGCATCACGACCTCGGTTGATTGGAAAATCATGCTAAAGGCATAAATCCCACCAATAATCAAAGCTAGGATGACGCCACCAAGTGAAGAGCCTAACCAGAGGTAGCCAACGGCTGCTCCGATGAGAGCCAAGAGTATGAAAAAAGCAATAAGGAGAATCCAGGTTCTCCTTTTATTGCTTGCAATTTGGTCAAAGAGCATATTAGTCTCCTAATCCGCTAAAGTCCACCTTTGGTACTGCTTTTTCTTCTTCAGGCACTTGAAGGAATTCGGCTTGTTTGAAGCCAAACATTCCAGCAATCACGTTTGTTGGGAAAGTTTCCAACTTGACATTGTAGTTGCTTGTGACACTGTTGTACAATTGACGAGCATAAGAAATTTTGTTTTCTGTGTTAGTCAATTCTTCTTGCAATTGCATGAAAGTTGGTGTTAGCTTTCAAGTCTGGGTAGTTTTCAGCCACCGCAAAGATACCTGCCACTTGACGTGAAAGAGCATCACTTGCTGCCATGGCTTCTGCAGGTGAAGAAGCTTGCGCTACTTGTTGGCGAAGTTGAGTCACTTTTGCTAGTGTATCTCCTTCGTACTTGGCATAGCCTTTAACGGTTTCGATCAAGTTTGGAATCAAGTCATTCCGACGTTTCAATTGTACATCAATTTGACTCCAAGCTTCACGAGTCTGCATGCGGCTTTTCACCAAACCGTTGTAAACTCCAACAATTAAAAATGCGAGGACCACAAGGACCCCAAGAATAATCCAAATCATTTTATTGAATTCCTTTCATTTCTTTAGTACCAGTATATCAAATTTCCCTTATTTTGTGGTAAAATTATCTTATGAAACCAGAAGAATTTTATGTCCGTTTAGCCGACCTTGGCTTCCCATTAACTAATCGACAAAAAGAGCAATACGAACGCTATTTCGAGCTCCTCGTGGAATGGAATGAGAAAATTAATCTCACTGCCATCACAGAAAAAGACGAAGTCTATCTCAAGCATTTTTATGATTCTATCGCTCCCATTTTACAAGGTTTGATCGAAAATCAACCCATCCGTCTCTTGGATATCGGAGCTGGTGCTGGCTTTCCCAGCCTACCAATGAAGATCCTATTCCCTGAGCTAGATGTGACCATCATTGATTCCCTCAATAAGCGAATCAATTTCCTTCACTTGCTGGCTGAAGAGTTGGGCTTGAGCGGAGTACATTTCTACCATGGACGAGCTGAGGACTTTGCACAAGACAAGGCCTTTCGTGCCCAATTTGATATCGTAACTGCCCGCGCGGTTGCCCGCATGCAGGTTCTCTCTGAACTGACCATCCCTTACCTGAAAGTAGGGGGACGTCTCCTCGCTCTCAAGGCCAGCAATGCTCCAGAAGAATTGGAAGAAGCCAAAAATGCCCTCAATCTGCTCTTTAGCAAGGTTGAAGACAATCTACAGTATGAATTGCCTAATGGGGATCCACGCTATATCACTCTTGTAGAAAAGAAAAAAGAAACTCCTAATAAATACCCAAGAAAAGCGGGCATGCCAAATAAGCGTCCGTTATAAGATGATACTAAAAAGAAGCTGACAGTTTGTCAGCTTCTTTTTGAATAAACTAATTTTTTTAACTCTTGCTCTAGGGTATGGTAGTGATGGCGCTCTAAATGAACTCCCTTGGTCGCCACAACCATACTTGCAAAACGGTTAGCAAAGGTTAAGGCATCCTCCACATCTAGCCCTTGCAAAGATGCCGCTAAAAAGGCTCCCAGATGACTGTCTCCTGCTCCTACGGTATCACGAACTTCTGTCGGAAATCCGGACATCTCGTAGAACCTACCATCGTATGCGATCGCTCCTTTTTCTCCCAAGGTGACGATGACTAACTGCCCCGTTCTTTGGTAGAGCTTCTTAGCTGCATCAGCAATCTCTTCACAAGCCGAAAAAGCCTTGGCTTCTGCCTCATTGACATGGAGAATGGGGTGGAGATCATAGATGGCTTCCAAACGCTCCTCGGGAATCAAGAGTCCTCGAGGTCCTGGTGCAAAGATGACTTGACCTTTGATTTTTGACACAGATTGAATCAGTTCCAATCCAGTCGGCTCTTCTACTTCAAGGCCACAGAGATAAATAAAATCGTAGCTTTCCTGCTCCAGAGACTGGAGCCATTCCTTCTGAAAACTATATTCTACTCCATGATCTGATAAAAAGGACCTCTCACCATCCGACTCAATAAAGCAATAACAACAACCATTTGCTCCGGTTACTGAGATTGGAGTCTGGATACCCAGCCTCTCGAGTTCTGCCTTGACAAAGTCCCCGTAGACACCTGTCCCCACTGGCGAGATGAAATCAACATTTTGACCTAAAGCATGAAGCACTGAAGTGACATTAAAGGCACACCCTCCAAGTGACCAAGTCTGCTCATGGATATGGGCGTCTCCTTCACGACTCGGTAGTCGATCCAGATAGACCATAACATCACAAACAGTTGAACCAATCACTAAGGCTTTTGACATGGTTTTCCCCCTCCTATTCTCTATCCTCAACATGGAAAAATAACCAGCACCGGATCGTACTGGTTAGTAAAACTAATCACCCCGATAGATCGGTTGCGGTCCAAATGTTTGGGAAACCGGCATGATTTCAATGCGGTTGACATTGACATGCTTGGGTTGTTGGATGAGCCAAGCCACAGTGTTGGCAATGTCTTCAGGCTGAATGGCATGGGCATCTCGATAGAGAGCTTCTACCCGTTTTTCATCTCCTTTAAAACGAACCTCCGAAAACTCGGTCCCTTCGCAGAGACCAGGCTCAATATTGGTCACCCGAATTCGTTTTCCAGCTAGGTCCGCTCGTAGGTTTAGAGAGAATTGTTTAACGAAGGCCTTGGAAGCACCATAAACATTGGCCCCTGGATAAGGCACCGTCCCTGCAGTTGATCCCATATTGATGACATATCCATCATTTCGTTCCACCATTTGGGGGAGGATTTTCCGGGTCAAATAGGTCAGACCGATAATATTGGTCTGAATCATGGTCAACCAATCTGCAAGCTCTGCTTCATGAGCTGGGGCGAGGCCTAGGGCCAAGCCAGCATTATTGACCAAAACATCCACTCTCTCCCAAGCTTTTGGCAAACTGGCAAGTGCATGATCCACCTGAGAAAAATCCGTCATATCCATTTGAAGGGGATAAAAAGCTTCTCCCAGCTCTTCTTGAAGAGCCTGTAGTTTTTCAATGCGTCTAGCAGCGCCAATCACGCGATGCCCATCGGCAACTAAGCGGTGACAAATGGCTTGGCCAAAGCCAGCAGATGCTCCCGTTACTAAAATTGTTTCTGCCATTTTCTTACCTCCAAGGATTATAGAAGCGACCTTTGTTTACCCAAATCAGGACGATACTCAAGATCACCATGAAGATTGACCCCAAGATAATCAAGCGATCACGAGTGGTCATCTCCTGATAGGTGTACCAGGTCCGTTTTTTATTTTTTCCAAAACGACGCAGTTCCATGGCCGTAGAGATCGTTTCAATCCGCTCCAAAGAACTAAAAATCAAGGGAGAAATCATCTGAAGATTTCCCTTCACCCGTTGGACAAAGTTGGCCTTTTTGGACAACTCCAAGCCTCTTGCTTCTTGCGAGAGCTTGATAATCTGGTATTCCTCCTGCACATCTGGAATATAGCGCAAGGTCAAGCTCACTGAGTAAGCAATCTTGTAGGACACCCCAATCTGGTTGAGACTCGAAGCAAACTGACTGGGATGGGTGGTCATCAAGAAAATGAGAGCTAAGGGAATGGTACACACATACTTCAAAGCTAGGTTGAAGAGATAAAATAACTCTTGAGCTGTAATACTATATGCCCCTAAACCATCTAGAAGAACTGTCTTTGCTCCATAGATTTCTACCCCATATTGAGGGGCAAAAAGATAGACCATCAAGACATTTAGCAGGGCAAAAGCTAAGGCAAAACTCAGAACAAAGGAGATGTCTTTCAAACGAATGCCTGAGGTTGCAAATAAGGAGAGGGCACCTAGACCAATGACCAACAATAAGCGAGTATCGTAACTCAACATGGCAGCTAATGATACCAACAATAAGAAAAGAAGCTTGCTAGCGCCTGATAGGCGATGCAGAAAACTGGTTACCGGCATGGTAGCCGACTAAGCGATTATTCATGACCTTCCCCCTTCTGATTCATATAAAACTGGGTCAAGGCAAGAGGATCGACACCAAGTCGATTTGCCAAGGCGAAAATAGATGTTTCTTTCAAATTAGCCCGTCTCAAAATTTCTGGTTGGGTCAAGAGCTCTGCCGGTGTCAAATCAGCCAAAACCTGCCCATCCATGACCACGACTGCCCGGTCCGAATAATCCAGCATGAGCTGCATATCATGGGTAATCATGACAATGGTATGGCCTTTTTGATGGAGTTCATCAAGGAAATCCATAATTTCCGTATAGTTTCGTTGGTCCTGACCAGCCGTCGGCTCATCGAGGACCAGAACATCTGGTCCCAAGACAAGGATAGAGGCGATGGTCACCCGCTTTTTCTGGCCATAAGACAGAGCAGAAATCGGCCACTTACGAAATTCGTAGAGACCACAGGTTTTCAAGGCTTGATGGACACGACTTTCGATCTGGTCCTCTGGAACATTTCTCAAGCGAAGACCCAGAGCCACCTCATCAAAAATCATGTTGGTCGAGATCATCTGGTTGGGGTTTTGCAGGACATAGCCCACGCGCTCTGCCCGCTCCTTGACACTATCCCCTTGATATCCTCTCCCTTTGAGAAATAGGTTCCTTCCGTCTGGATGAAAGCCACAAATCGCCTTAGCAAGGGTTGATTTTCCAGCCCCATTTTTACCAACAATAGCCAACCGTTGGCCTTTTGGAATGGTTAGAGAAAGATCTTTTAGAATGGGCTGGCCTTTCTCGATAGGCAAAGTTCAAATGACCAAGTTCTAGGATTGTCTCTGCCTCTGCTCCTTTTTCAAAATGAGGAGTTGGGATATCCACTGATACATCCCCAAGTGGTAGTTTTTCTACCTTGTCCAAATGCGGTAGCTTGCTGATATCCTGGCCTAACTGGCGAAGAGTCGTTAAATAGAGGGGTTCACGAATCCCATTTTCAGCCAGCAGTGTCGTCCTCAACAACTCATCAGGTTGACCATTAAAGAGAACTTGACCTTGATTGATCAAGATAACCCGATCAATGGGACGGTAGAGTACATCCTCTAAACGGTGTTCGATAATAATGGTTGTCGTCCCCTGTTCTTCATGAATCTGATCAATCAGATCAATAATATCCTGACCCGACTTGGGATCTAGATTAGCCAGTGGCTCATCAAAGAGCAGGATCGGACTTTCGTCAATCAGGACACCCGCCAAGCTGACCCGTTGTTTTTGCCCACCGGACAAATCTTGTGGCCGATGATCCAAGAGCTTGCTCAAATCTAAGCGCTCCGCCCAGGTATGGACCCGGGATTTCATGCTTTCCAGCTCCACCATATCGTTTTCAAGGGCAAAAGCCAAGTCTTCTGCTACACTGAGACCGATAAACTGACCATCTGTATCCTGCAAGACCGTACTGACCAAGTGAGATTTCTCATAAATACTGAGATCAAAGGCTTCTTTCCCCTGAATGAGGAATTGCCCACTACTGGTTCCCTTATAGATATTAGGGATAATCCCATTTAAGCACTGGCCAATGGTTGACTTTCCAGAGCCAGATGGCCCGACAATCAGGACCTTTTCCCCCTTATAAATGGTTAAGTTGAGATTTTTCAAAGTTGGCTCAGACTGTGCCTTGTATTGGAAGGAAAAATCCTTCAGTTCAATCATTGCTTCTTTCATTTAGTTCGCCTTTTCCCATAAAGAGCGCAAATTGGATGGCTAAATCCGCGATTCGATCCTTGCTATCTAAATCCTCATGACTAGATAAGGTTCGGATATCCCATTTTTCTTCCGAGAGGTGGTCTGCTGCGTAGAAGAAATGGCAGAGCTCAAAGTCCCGAAAAGCTGCTAAAGCTGCCACTGCCGAACATTCCATATCCACACAGATGGCTCCTGCTTCCATTCGTCGCTTCATCTTGTCGATGGTTTCCCGGTAGGGAGCATCTGTCGTCCACACTTTTCCTGACTGATAGGAAACCTTGTGACTATCCAGAAAAGCTTGGAAGAGAGGAAGGCTTTCCTTATTTACTTCCACTTCATCACTAGCCGGAAGATAGTGGTAGCTGGTCCCCTCGTCGCGAAGAGCAGCCGTTGGAATGATGATGGAGGTCGCTTCGATATCTCGGTCTCAAAACCCCACAGGTCCCAAAGAGCACCAGTTTTTCCATCCCAAATTGAATCAAATCCTCTATAATCCCTACACAGGAAGCAGCCCCAACTGGTGCATTAAAGACAGCAACCTGTTGGTCTCCAATCGTAATCCCATAGACAATGACTTCAAAGTTGGCCATGGAAGTTCTTGTAATGACCTCATGTTCATAATTTTCAAGGAGGCGCGCAAAAGTTACTCTTGAAAAGCAAGAGATGACTACTTTTGGAAATCCTTCAATGGGACCATGTAGGTCTTGTGGGTTGATAATCGCCTGTCGATTGGCATCAAATTCTTCTAACAGCATCTCTGACTTCTCTTTCATTCATTCTACTTCTAGTCCTCTATTATACCACAAAATCGGCCTCTTTCCTTCTAACAAAGGGGAAAGCAAGCTCACTTGTTCGCCTTTTGTAGTAGAAAATGATACCGAATCTCTCCAAAAGTAAAAGAAAATGGGCCGCTCAACCACTGCGTCTACCGTTGACCTCTTTTATGATGAAAATAGATAACTCTTACTAACTCCTACCTCGCTTTTTTATTTCTTGGCTCGGGAAAAGGGAGAGGGACAGAAATCGATTACCATTTAAAACGACGGTTTCGTCGTCCCTCCCCCGCAAAGTTGAGTAGGCCCGTCCAAGCGAGAATTAGAGCGTGGGAGGGGCCACTCAACCACTGCGTCGATCGTTAACCTCTTTCCTGATACAAAAATGAGAACTTCAATGATTCCCTCCTCGCTCTTTTCGTTTCTTGGCTCGGGAAAAATTCGTTTACAAAACGAATTTTTTCTGCTATACTTCTTAGAAGCAAAGGTTTTTAATGTCATCCTGTGAGGTGACAAAGACACAGAATATGAATAATCTGAGGGCCCTTGCTATGCAAAAAATTCATGGGCTCTTTTTTGGTGCCCAAAAGTGAGGTTATTATGAAAGAAGAATCAACTGTTGATTTGCTCCTGGATGTCGATCAAAGTCCGGCACCCCTAAAAGGAATCTTATTAAGTTTCCAACACGTTTTCGCCATGTTTGGGGCAACCATCCTGGTACCACTCATCTTGGGCATGCCCGTATCCGTTGCCCTCTTTGCATCAGGGGTTGGGACACTGATCTATATGACTTGTACCGGCTTTAAAGTCCCTGTCTACCTCGGCTCTTCCTTCGCCTTTCATCACAGCCATGGCTTTGGCAATGAAGGAAATGGGAGGAAAAGTCGATGCAGCCCAAACAGGGGTTATCCTGACCGGTCTGATCTACGTGCTAGTCGCTGCAGGGGTTAAAGTAGCAGGCACTCGCTGGATTGACAAATTGCTTCCTGCCGTTGTCATTGGACCTATGATTATCGTTATTGGTCTTGGACTTGCAGGATCAGCCGTTAAAAACGCTGGTTTTGTCGAAGGGGGAGATTGGAAAAATGCCCTTGTTGCTGTCGTGACCTTCCTGATTGCCGCCTTCATCAACACCAAAGGAAAAGGTTTCTTCAAAATCATTCCTTTCCTCTTTGCCATTATCGGTGGTTATGTCTTCGCAGTTTGCTTGGGCTTGGTGAACTTTGATCCGGTCCTCAAGGCTAACTGGTTTGAAATCCCTGGTTTCTATCTTCCTTTCAATACGGGTGGGGCCTTCAAACAATACAACTTATATTTCGGTCCTGAAACCATCGCCATCTTGCCAATCGCTATCGTAACTATTTCAGAACACATCGGTGACCATACGGTGCTTAGTCAAATCTGTGGCCGTCAATTCTTGAAACAACCGGGACTTCATCGTACCCTTCTTGGTGACGGGATTGCAACATCTGTATCAGCCTTTCTTGGTGGTCCAGCCAATACCACTTACGGTGAAAATACAGGCGTTATTGGGATGACTCGCATCGCTTCTGTTTCCGTTATCCGAAATGCAGCCTTGATTGCTATTTCCTTGAGCTTCCTTGGTAAATTTACTGCTCTCATCTCTACCATTCCAAACTCTGTTCTCGGTGGGATGTCCATCTTGCTCTATGGGGTTATCGCAAGTAATGGTTTGAAAGTCTTGATCAAAGAACGCGTTGACTTCAGCTTGATGCGCAACTTGATTATTGCAAGTGCCATGTTGGTTCTTGGACTTGGTGGAGCAATTCTGAAACTTGGTCCAGTGACCCTATCAGGAACAGCCCTCTCCGCTATGACAGGAATCATCCTTAACTTGATCTTGCCACATGAATCAAACTAAAAGAAAAAGTTCTCAACACTGAGAACTTTTTTTATTAGAGTTGGGCTAATTGCAACAAGCGTTCTTTGGACAATTTTTTAATTTCAATTTGATTAGCATCCAACAATTCAAATTCACTCGAGTCCAAAGCATCCAGTAGGGCTTCTAAATTCACAGCAGCCACCGGCTTATAACTCTCTGGCATATCAGGATTTCCAGTGATTTCCACTAGGTTCACTTTCCAGTCGATGACCTCATCCATATTGACCTTCTCTACAAACTCAGCAGGTACAAAAGGCACACGTGGCAAGACAGTATCCGTATCTTCTGTTAGACTGTAACTGCCAATAATGCCTCCCGTTTCGTTCTGACGGTAGAAACGAACTTGACTAAAGAAGGCGGAGCTGTATTGAACCTTTTTAACCACTTGACTGAACTCCTCTAAAGGTTGAGCGGAGTCTAAAATTTTACGAAGGAGCTCACGATCCAAGATTACAGGATGAGCAAATCCCTGAAGTTGATATTGATGAAGGTCTGGATCTTTTTCTAGATTCTGTAGATTCTTCAGCAAATAGTTCTCATAGTCAAAAGAGAAAATAGAATCTGCGTCATAGCTGGTTCCTAAATTATCGTGAATCTCATTTCCCAACTGGCGAGCTAGGGCACTGAGCCATTCCAAGATGAGTCGCCAATCTTCAAGGGTGGCAAAATCTGCAAGGATGAACTGATAAGCATGCTCTTGATCCAGATAACGAAGGATGATCGGCAAGCAACTCTTGCCATAGCGGATACACATCATGGCTGGAAAATCTTTGAGAGAGCGACCAAGCATGGCTTCCTCAAAACTGTAGGTAAGAACTCCCTCCACCAAATTCAATACATCTTTAGCTGGCATCACTTTTTGATAGCCAAACATACTCTTTTTATTTCGAATTGAAAACACAACTGACATTTGTTTTCTCCTTTTTGTAATCGCTTACCAAATTATAGCACAAATTTTCATGACTTTCCATAGAAAAAAACAGCCAAAAGGCTGCTTTTGAATGTAGACAAATTATTGTGCTACATTAAACAGCTAGATGACTTTCAAAACATGACTTTTATTTTTTAGTCATTAAAGAAGATGAAAAACTTTCCGCTGTGAGAAAAAGTGCTTGAACCAGTGTAGTTCAAGCACTCGGGAGTTTTGAAACCTTAGGTTCAAAACTAAGTCATGGAACTTCGTAGAAGTTCGCTGACGTCCGTACTCACCTAAGGGAAGTTTTTCAAAAGACTTTATCTTCAATCTGAAACAGCCAAAAAGGCTGTTTTTTTAACTTATGCAAGAGTTCCATCAAGCGTCTCACCGATAACGGCCAAACGTTCAGCAACCTCTGCTTGTGACAAGTTGTATTCTTCGACATAACGATTGCGTGGATGAACACGACACTCATGGGAGCAGCCACGGAGGTACTTGTCTTCGTTCTCTTCTGAAGTCAAGATGCGACGGTTACAGAAAGGATTTCCACAGTTGACATAGCGTTCACATGGTGTTCCATCAAACCAGTCTTTTCCAACAACGCTTGGATCGACATGGTTGACATCGACAGCAATCCGCTCGTCAAAGACGTACATCTTCCCATCCCATAGTTCTCCTTGAACTTCTGGGTCTTTTCCGTAGGTTGCAATTCCGCCGTGCAATTGACCGACATCTTTGTAGCCTTCACGCACCATCCAACCTGAGAACTTTCTCACAACGGACGCCACCTGTACAGTAGACGACGACACGCGTTTGTCCATGAATTTTTTTCCTTGTTATCACGGACCCATTGTGGCAACTCACGGAAAGTTGCGGATGTCTGGACGAATAGCGCCCACGGAAGTGTCCAAGATCGTACTCGTAGTCGTTACGAGTATCAAGGACAACTGTATCTTCGTCTAGAAGAGCTTCTTTAAATTCTTTTTGGAGACAAGTAAGCACCTGTCGTTTCAAGTGGGATTGATATCGTTATCGAAAAGTTATCATCCTCTAATCCAAGGTGGACAATCTCTTTCTTATATCGTACAAACATCTTCTTGAAAGCTTGCTCTTCTTCCTCATCAATCTTGAACCAGAGGTCTTCCATACCAGGAAGGCTGTGAACATAGTCCATGTATTTTTTTGCGTCGTTTCGTAATCACCAGAAACGGTTCCGTTGATTCCTTCATCAGCAACTAGGATACGTCCCTTGAGCCCGATTGATTTACAGAAAGCCAAATGATCAGTATCAAATTGTTCTGCGTTTTCGATGGGAACATATTTATAGTAAAGTAAAAACACGAATAGGTTTTTGCCATAAGATTCTCTTTTTCTAAGATTAAATTATCAGAATTTTTTTCATTCAACTATACCAGTATACTCTCCCGAGAAAACGAATGCAATTTATTTGACTGAAAAATAAAAGCCTGGGGTTCCAGACTTTTACACGACGAAAATAAGACTCCGACTACCTACTCTTCCTTTTCCAACTGGTCTAGATAGGCTTCATAGCGTTTTTTCTCTACTTTTGCAAGGAGCATCACAAGGGAATTCATCCCCCATACAATCGGAAGATTCAGGAGAAATGTGATAGGAAGCACCAGCAAAAATTTTGAATGAAAGGGATTATTGTGATAGATTGCTTGGTTTAATTGAAAATTTTGAGCCCAGATGAATAAGGAGAGAACACAAGTTACAGTAATAATCCCCATTAGATTGAGGTAACTATAGCTGATAAACCGTACACCCAATCGTTGACAACGAACCGAATAATACAATCCTGAAACAATGAGTAAGGTTACGACCATGATTGGACTCAGTCCAGGATTGGTCGTAAACATAGATCCCACACTAAAAACTGCTAAGGCGAGGAATAGAAAACTAGCCGTTTCAGCACCAGCCTTATTGGCCAGTCCTTCTTCTCGTTCATCTATAATTTGTTTGTTCAACAATTGTAATCTCATTTATTCCTCCTCTAACTCTGCCTCGATCTTCTTTTGTTTTTTCCGATTGATAAGAGCAAGTGGTTTCTCTAACAGATAAGTCAAAAGGGCAAAGACTAAAATAGCAAGGACGATTTTGAGCAGATACTTGGGACTGAACATAAAGCTCATCGTTTCGCGCTTCCCAATCACATCCGTTGCGATCACAAATAAGGAAAATAAGACGCCTGCCCCGATGCGGCTGAACCAGCTATCTTTTTCTAACATATCTCGAATGTCGATCCCTGAGCTGATCCTTCTCACAAAGGCATAAACTCCCATGACAATCAAGAGAATAAGTTCGGGAATATAGGCTACTAGCTCTAAGTCCAGAATACTAGCTTTCACAAAGGCTGATAAGGGCGATAAAGCAGGTCATTCCTAAAACAAGTTCCCCTGCAATTTTTCCATCAAGCAGCATGGTCCGTTCATCTTTTACAATTGGTTCTTTCTTTTGTTTCATATGTTTCCTCTTTCTATTGTTAAAACTGTTACTCCCAGAACAGTTGATCCAGCGTCTTATCCAAGGTCTTACAAATGGCTAGGCAGAGGCTGAGGGTTGGATTGTACTTCCCTGCCTCGATCAGGCCAATGGTCTGACGTGTCACCCCTGATGGCATCTGCAAAGATCCCCCTGGGTCATATCATGCTCGACCCGGGCCATTTTTTTAATTTGAGATTTTTTTCGTCACAGGCTTTTTCCTTTCTTGTTTTTTTATAACTCTATTATACACTATATTTTTCTATTTTTGCAATATATATTTTACATTTTGTAAAAAATATTTTTTGTAAACAAAAAAAGCCTGGTTTCCCAGACTTTATCTTCTTATTTATGATTAGTCTTTAGACAAACTTCCATCTTTTGTTTGAGTCCGTGCATAAGCAATCAAGAGAAGAGAACCTGCAATAGCTACAACTAAAGCATTGACAGAACCTGCTACAACACCTTGTAGGAAGACCTTGTTTGCACTTTCTTTGTAGATCATCACATCCCCAATCGGAGCAATCAATCCCCAAATAAGCAAGTTGGCAATGACTTGTACGACGTTAAAGACGATCAATTCTTTCTTGGTCACTTCTCCTTTTAGGTTACCGATTTGCTTGCGGAAGATACCAACAAAGAGTCCAAACAAGCCACTAGAAATGATCCAAGTCCACCAGAGGCCATAAGTCATCGCATCTTTAATGGCATGACCGATAAAGCCCATTAAGAAACCAACAATCGGACCAAAGATCACACTAAAGAGGGCTTGAAGAGCGTATTGCAACTGAATGTTGGTATTTGGAGCTGGCGCTGGAATTGGGATCATCGCAATGACCACAAAGAGGGCCGCTCCAACCCCGATGGCTACAACATCCTTAATTGTAAAAGCTTGTTTTTGTTTCATATTTTATCTCCTATTAATTTTCCATTTTTCTAATTTCGATATGCCAAGAAGCCCCAACTCCTACATTATAGGCCTTGGCAAAGGATCCCTGGTTGATAGCAAGACCAACACGGTAGAGGGAATTGATATAAAGGATTGGCTGTCCAATCCGCACGTCAGCGAAAGACTTGCCGTAGGTTACTTGGTTTTTGGTAAACCAGCATGTCATTGTTATAGATGGTCACTTCAAAAGCGTTCCCCAAATTCAGGTTCCAAATGATTGAACTCTTCTCGAGTAATCGAAGTCCAGAGAGACCAAAGCGTACATCCAAGATGTCAACTGCTCCTTTGACAAGATTGTCCTCCATAACAGTTTCCACCACAGGGATTTCTACAATGTGTTCGACACTGAGTTCTGGTCCCACTTCCTCAAAGCTGATATGGCCACTGGCTAACTTAGCTCCTGTATAGGCATAGACATCACGCCCATGGAAGGTATAAGAAAACTCTGTATTGGCCCGGCGGTTCTTCACCTCTGAAATCTCACGGATAGCAACAATCCCTACATGTTTTTTGATGAAAGAGAGGGTTCCATTATCTGGAGTAACAATGTATTGATTCTTCGCCGTTTTAGCTACCACACTCTTTCGTTTGGATCCAACACCTGGATCGACGACCGAAACAAAAGTTGTCCCTTCTGGCCAGTAGTCTATCGTCTGAAAGAGGCGGTAACTTCCTTCAAAGATATTGTAAGGGGTAATGTCATGGGTCAAGTGATGAATCTTAAGGGTGGGTGATTCCTCTAAAGCAACCCCGATCATAGCAGAGACAGCCCCATCCACCAGACCGAAGTCTGACTGAAGAACTAGTAAATTATTGTGCATATTTTTTCTCCATCATGTCATTTTCTATCTAGCTTTTGATAGACCAACTGTCCCAGAAGATAACCTAGTAGAGCTCCAAGAAGAAGGGTCAATAAAAACCAGCTCACCGTCTCCATATTTGACGGTACCATAACGCGTTCAATATAATCCATCGACTTCCCACGGGCTAGTAAAGAAGCACGGTAACTAGCTGGTTGGATCCACATCATGAGAATGGGGCCTGTCGTCGTAAAGGAAAAGAAGAGGAAGGAAAGCGCATTGCCTAACTTCGACTGGTAGTGGCCACGAGCTGCGACCAATTCAGCCAAAAGCCCCCCAACAAGAGCAGGAAGAAAGGCTCCAGCTCCATGACGAGTGAAAAGGAAAAAAGCACCAATCACAAGAGCAACTACTAGAATAGCTCCTGTCCGTTGAATTTTCTCAACATAGACGCGATAGATTCCTCCACCAACTAGGGCAGAGAAGGCTGGAGCATAAAACATATTCCCTCGATGGTCAACCAGACTTCCAAGCAGGACGCCTAAACCAATGGCAAGAAAATACAAGCCTGCAAAGGCTGCAACCTGCTTAAATTGATGTTTCTGTATCATGTTCATGTACCTAACCCATCCTTACCGGTGACTAATTTTCTTGGTCAAGAAATCACCGATAAACTGAATAAAGAAGATCAAAAGCAGAATCAAGAAGGTTGCTAGCAAGGTGACATCATTATTAAAGCGTTGGTAACCATAGGAAATAGCCACGTTTCCGAGACCACCGGCTCCAATCGCACCCGCCATGGCTGTTTCACCAACCAAGGAAATAAGGGTAACAGTTGTAACACGAATCAAATCTGGAAGACCTTCACGAAGATAGACACCAACAATATCCCAAAATGTTGCCCCACTGGCTTGGGCTGCTTCAATTACACCTCGGTCAAGCTCAGACAAAACGACTTGAACTTGGCGAGCAAAGAACGGAAAGACAGCTAAAGATAGGGGAACTAAGGCTGCTGTAGGACCGATCCCAGTTCCGACAATCATACGAGTGAAGGGATTGATCAAGGCTAGCAAGATGATAAATGGAATGGCACGGAAGATGGAAGTGATTTTATCCAAGATATGGAAAACCAATTTATTCTCGATAATCCCGCCTGGTGCTGTCAAGACTAATAATAAGCCTGCAATGAGTCCCAACAAACCACCAATCACAAAAGAGATAAAGGTCATGTAAAGGGTCAGATAAATCGCTGTTCCCCATCCAGCTTGGCCACTCCAGCCCATCCGGTAAACATTTGGTAGATAGGTTTGAATAAAGTCAATCATGCATTACTCCCTTCTTTTAAGACACGAACAGAAACACCTGCCGCTTGTAAATCCCGTTGGGCAGCAGATAGATTCGCTGCTTCTCCAGTCAGGATAACAACCAACTCTCCAACAGGGGTATGATCCAAAATTTCAATATTCCCGTGTAGAATATTTGCAGACACTTGGTACTGTTTATAAATATCGTTGATAATCGCTGTGTCTGTCACCGAACCAGAATATTTCAAATGGGCTAAAACAGAATCCGCTGGCAATTGCTTAACAATTTGTTGCTGGTTGATTTTCACCATAGCTTCATCGATTCCTGTTGCTGTTGTGATGAAGTCTTGCGTCAATTCATTCTTAGGATTTGAGAAGATATCTAAAACAGAACCTTCTTCAATCAATTCACCATTTTGCATAACAGCAACCCGATTGGCAATGTCTTTGACAATTTGCATTTCGTGGGTAATCAAGACCACTGTCAAGCCCAACTTCTGATTCAGCTCTTGCAGAAGAGCAAGGATTTGTTTGGTCGTTTTTTTGGATCTAGGGCAGATGTTGATTCGTCAGAAATCAAAAATCTTTGGATCGTTGGCGAGCGCACGCGCAATCGCCACCCGTTGTTTTTTGTCCACCTGACAATTGAGCAGGATAGTTGTCCGCCCGATCTGACAGTCCTACTAGTTCCAACAACTTAGCTACTTTTTTTCAGCCTTTTTGCTCTTTAGACAAATTTGAATGCTTAAGGGCGAAAGGCCACATTTTTCAGCAGCGGTCATTTGGGCCATTAGATTGAAGTGTTGGAAAATCATACCAATGTCTCGGCGTTTTTGGCGTAAAGCCGCAGCATTCAAGGTCACCTGATCTTGATAGATGACATCACCATCTACGGTGATAGTACCTGCTGACGGTACTTGCAAGAGATTGATGACCCGTACAAGAGTTGATTTCCCTGCACCAGAATATCCAACGATCCCGTAAATATCCCCTTCATTGATATGAATGGTTACATCCTTCACGGCTGCAATTTCACGTTTTTTCTGATGAAAGGTAACATCGATATGGTCCAGTTTGATAATTTCTTTACTCATAACTTGTGATTAACTCCTTAATTAATTCAATATGGGTATAGTAGTCTGCAATTTTCACATTCTCATCCCCACCATGATCTCGACTATTGGCATTTCCGATACCAAAGGCAGCCATTGGAACTTGCAAGGCCTCAAAGACCGTATGCATGGGCCCAGTGCCTGCAGTTGTCGGAAGGACACAGACCCCTTCTGGATAAAAGCGTTTGGCCAAATCTATCACGTTGAGAATGGACGGTGCACTCATATCACTCCGATAGCTCATTTCCCCTAGTGTGAAAATAAGTTCAATCTTCTCATAGCCATTCTGATCCAATTGTTTACGGATCAACTCCAAGACTTGTTTAGGCTCCAAGCCTGGCACCAACCGAACTTCCATCTTGGCTCGAGCTTCTGCAGGGAGAATCGTCTTAACTCCTTGTCCCTGATACCCTGTTCCCAACCCTTCAATGTTCATAGCTGGTTCAAAATAAAAACGTTTTAAGAACTCACTTCGTTCCTCTTTTAAGATAGGCAATTGGAGATTGTAGATTTCTGTCACATCGTCCGCCGTTTTATTGGCATACCGATCAATCAGGGCCAGTTCCCGCTCGTTAGGTTCCTCAATCAAGTCATATAGGCCATCCACCAGGATGCGACCGTCTTTATCTCGAAGACTGGACAAACCATTGAGCAGATACCAAGATGCTGATTCCACCACTCCACCATAGCTGGAATGGATATCCACATCTGCACTTTTGACCACCATGTCAAAGGTAACAATCCCCTTGTTGCCACCGGAGATTTCCAGTTCCCCTTGTTGGTTACGAGTCCCTTGTTCCCAGACTAAGAGATCTGCCCCACGCAAGTGTTTTTTGTGTTTGGCTAGATACTTATCCAGGTCGGTCGAAGCAGATTCTTCTGCTCCTTCGATGATAAAGGTAATGTTGACTGGCAGGTCGCCATTCTCACGGATATATTTGCGAATAGCCGTTAACCGTGCTGTAATATGCCCCTTGTCATCATCTACCCCTCGACCATACATGGTCCCGTAATGGACCGACAGCGTAAAGGGATCACTTGTCCAAGGTTGGTCGCCATCTGCTGGAACAGTATCGTAATGGTTGTAGAAAATGATGGTCTTGGCATCCGGATTGGGTGAAACAAATTTAGCAATGACAAATGGCGCTGTGTAACTGTCATCCACAGTTACCTTAGCTCCTGCAGCTGTGAAAATTTCTCCCAAATAGGTCGCCACTTCCTTTAAGCCAATCTGCTGGGCAAAAATGGAGCGCTTGGAAATGAGGGTCCTCAGGACTTCAAAATAATGCTGAGCCACCTCATCATTTTCAAATTTGCGTATTTGTTCTGTCTCTCTTGGATTGGACATCATTTCCTCCTACTATACACGATAAGAGGTAGAGAAAACCTTCTCCACCTCTCTATTCATCCTCTCAATTACCAAACTGGTTGGTCCATACCGTCTGAAGATTCTTCGATGACTTTCTTCACGTTGTCAGTATGGTAGGCTTTAATAATGGCTTCGATTGCTTTGGCTTTATCAGATGATTTCCAATCTTTCTTAGTTGCAATCAAGTTGTACCATTGTTTAGAGTTGCTGTTTGCTTTTTCTACAAAGAGAGCTTTTTTGTAATCAATACCTGCTTCACGAACAAAGGTGTTATTGATGATCGCCGCATCAACTGATGGAAGTGAAGAAGCTGTTTGAGAAGCGTCCAACTCAGAAATTGTCAAGTTCTTTGGATTGTCTTTGATGTTGCTGATGGTAGCCAATTCCCCATCTTTTGTATCCAACTTGATCAAACCAGCTGATTCCAATACATACAAAGCACGGCTTTCGTTTGTTGGGTCGTTTGGTACTGCAATGGTTCCTTTTTCAGGAATGTCTTTCACATCTGTGTATTTGTTCTTTCCATCTTTTGTACCAGAGTAAAGACGGATTGGCGCAATGTAAGTATCTGCCACAGAAACTAGGTCTGCGCTGTTTTCTTTGTTCCAGTTTTCAAGGTAGTTGTAATGTTGGAAAGCGTTGATATCCACATCTCCATCACGAACAGCTTGGTTTGGTTGAGAATAGTCTGTAAACTCAGTGAATTCCAACTTGATGTTTGCTTTTGCATCATCCAAGTTCTTTTGCACTTCTTTCCAACGAGCTTCTTCTGTATCGCTTAAGCTCATCACTCCAACTTTAACAGTTGTCACACCATCTTTATCAGATGATTTAGATGATTTTGAAGACCCACATGCTGCTAAGGCAAAGGTTGCAACGGTAGCAAGAGCTGCTACACCAAAAAGTTTTGTTAATTTCATGTTCTTTCTCCTTATGATGTTTTTAAATAACCTTATTTAATATCAGAAGCTTCTGGAAGGAAGGTTCCACCAAAGTACTTCTTAGACAATTTTTCCAGTGTCCCATCTTCGTACAACTCTTTGATCCGTTTGTTGACGAAGGTTTCCAATTCTTTCTCACCTTTGGCAAGGATTGGGTAAACGTATGGTTGTTGATCACTTGGAAGTTCAATCACTTCCAAATTATCCAACCCTTGGTCCTTGATTAAGGCTTCAACTGTCAAACGTTCAAAAATCTTATAATCTGAACGGCCATCGCTCAAATTAGCAAGAATAGATTGAATCGTTCATCTGTATATTTGAGCTCTGTTGGATTATCCTTGTGCTCTTCATTGTATGCTTCCAATTGTTTCGCTGTAGAAGTTCCTTGGATGACCTCTGTAGACTTGCCACCGATATCATCCAGTGACTTGATCCCTGAATCTTTGCGAACCACTAAGACCACTGGGTTCTTTGCGTATGGATTTGGGTACAAGTATTTTTCCGCACGTTTTTTATCGTAGCTAAGGTTGCTGACACCGATTTGGTAACGATCACCATCTAAGCCAGCAAAGATAGAAGACCACTCTGTCTTATTAAAGTTGACTTCATACTTATCTGAACCTTTGAAGATTTCACGCATGACTTCGATTTCATAACCAGTCAATTCCCCGTCCTTATCATAGGTGAAGGGTTTGGTTGTTCCAACTGTTGCAACTTCAATGGTCCGTTTTCCACTTGATTTACTTGATGACTTGGATGAGCAGGCTACCAAAGTCCCAACTGCTGCTAAGCCCACAAGGCTCTAAACCAACATATTTGATGAATTTATTCAATTTCATTTGTTCTCCTTTTTCACTAAAATTGTTTATTCCTCTTAAAAAAACAACTTTTTCCATCATATCAAAATTCCTGACTCTTGGGTATTATATTTTCTTTATGGCAGTGATAAGTTTTACCTATCACGTCTCATTTGGTTGAAAATTTTTCCAGTAAAGCGAGGGCATTTTCTACGTAATATGGAACTGATACTGCAAAAGCAGCATCATCTATGACCATGCTATCATGGTGGAGATCCGGTGCATCCGCTGCACCATTCGATCCGATAAAAGCAAAGACTCCTGGGATTTCTCTTGATAGAAGGCAAAATCTTCACCCGCTGTCGATGGCTGGGCCTCGACAACTTCTGCAAAAGACTTGGACCAGCGAATGACTTTTTTAGCCAGGGCCTTATCATTATGGGTAACTGGTGGTGTCTTGCCCCAATCAAACTGGACCATGACTCCCGTGCTGTTAGAGATCTGTTCGATAACACGAATGAAATCCGCCTTGAGGCGTCTCTGGAGATCCGGATTAAAGGTTCGAATGGTTCCTTCAAAGTAACCAGACTTGGGAAGAACATTCCAGGTTGAACCAGCTTCGATATGGGTCACCGATAGGACAGCTGTCTCAAATGGCGAAACCGTACGCGAAACCAAGGTCTGCAACTGCTGGACCATACTAGTGATTGCTACAACCGTATCCAAACCGAGATCCGGTCGAGCCGCATGACTGCTCACCCCAGTGACAGTCACCTTGAACTTTCAACTCCCGCCATCATGGCACCTGGACGCAGGGCCAACTGACCCGCAGGCAATGACGGCATGTTGTGAAATCCAAGGATAGCCTGTACATCCTCTAGGAGCCCGGTCGCTAATACCGCAGATGCTCCTTCAGAAGTCTCCTCAGCCGGCTGAAAAATCAACCGAACCGTTCCATTTAAGTCTGTTTCCATACCTTTTAGGACTTCTGCAGCCCCTAATAGGCTGACCTGATGGAAATCATGGCCACAGGCATGCATGATACCAGGGTTTTGACTTTGGTAGTCGAGACCTGTGTTCTCCTGAATTGGAAGGGCATCAATATCTGCGCGAAGGGCAATAACTGGTTTACCGCTTCCGATTTCAGCAATCAGACCGGTCTTTAATCCACTGTTTAAAATGCGTACACCTAGCTTTTCCAAATAGGCTTTGAGATAAGCTGTAGTTTGGTATTCTTGTCCAGATAACTCTGGATGCTGATGCACATAATGCCGAATGGGCACTAGATGTTCATAGGAAAATGATACCATTTCTCGTCCCCTTTCTAGCATAGTTCTATTCTATCACTGCCTCCCCTATTCGTCTAATTCCTATTTTTTTCTCTCAGTTATAGCCAGGAACTATATCGTTATTGTTGTGTCCTCTGCTTTCCTTCCTAAAAATGCCAAACCTCAAGAAAAAAACCTTTGAAGAAATTATCTTCAAAGGTCTATTTCTATTAGAATCCATCTACGTTAGTGTAGATCTTTTGCACGTCCTCATCATCTTCAAGAACGCTGTAAAGTTTTTCAAATGTTTCCAAATCTTCACCTGATAACTCAACTTCTGATTGAGGAATCATTTCCAATTCGGTTACTTGGAATTCTTCGATACCAGATTCACGCAAAGCCACGATCGCCTTGTGAAGGTCAGTTGGAGCAGTGTAAACAGTGATTGTTCCTTCTTCTGCTTCAACATCATCTACATCCACATCTGCTTCCAATAAAAGCTCAAAGATGGCATCCGCATCATCACCCGCAAAGACGATGACCCCCTTGTTGTCAAAGAGGTAAGATACAGAACCAGAAGCTCCCATGTTTCCACCGTTTTTACCGAAGGCAGCCCGGACATTCGCAGCTGTACGGTTAACATTTGATGTCAAGGTATCAACGATCAACATGGAACCATTTGGTCCAAATCCTTCGTAACGTCCTTCTGTAAAGGTTTCGTCTGTATTCCCTTTTGCCTTATCGATCGCTTTATCAATTACGTGTTTTGGCACTTGCGCTTGTTTAGCACGGTCGATAACGAATTTCAAAGCAGTATTCAATTCTGGATCTGGCTCACCTTTTTTAGCGGCTACATAGATTTCTACTCCGAATTTCGCATATACTTTTGAGTTAGCGCCATCTTTGGCAGTTTTCTTTGCTACAATATTGGCCCATTTACGTCCCATTGGAGGATTCTCCTTGTGTTTGATTCATATTATTTTCAATCTTTAACATTATATCACAAATCGTCCACATTAGACTAGATTTTTTTCTATTTTTTAACAGGGGAATTTCTATGCGAATTTTTCTATGAGTTGGAAACTTTTAAATAGCTAGTCTAACTATAAAAAGACTCTCTTTTAGAAACTTAGTAATGGTCTTTAAAAGAGAAAAGCGACACCTGACTCATCTAGCATATAAATCATGCGATTCTCTGCATCAATCCGTCTTGACCATGCTCCTTGAAAGTCATATTTCAAGGGCTCAGGCTTACCAATCCCTGCAAATGGATCCCTTTGGATCTCTTTGATAAGGGCTATTGATTCGCTTCAGTGTTTTTTTGTCCTGACTTTGCCAGTAACAATAATCCTTCCAGGCATCTTCTGTAAACTTGAGTAACATCCGTTACCCCTCAATCTCATGGAGTTGAACCTGACCAGCTCGGACTTCTGCCATGCCCCCGCAAGACCTTATCTGACAATTCCTTGTTCTGAGCTAGTCTCAGGGTTTCTTGTAGGCTGTCCCACTCGCTCTTAGAGATGACCACAATATCTTCATCAGGATTCTTATTCACGACTGTCAAAGGCTCAAACTCATCATTTCACCTTCTTCATATAATCCTTCAAATGATTGCGGAATGTTGAATAAACGACTGCTTCCATGACCATACCTCATTCTACCTCTTTTCTATTATTATACATGAAAAAGAAAAAAACTTGTCAGGAACTTGTACAAGTTTTTTTCCCTCTCACCCTAATTATTCGTAAAAAGTTTCTAAATTTGGTAAAAACAAAAATCCATTGTCTAAAAAGAATTTTTTTAGACAATGGATAAACACTATTTTCCGTGCATCATAAACGTTCTTGCCTTACGTGAATGTGGGCAGAGAAAAATTTACGTGAGACTTTTTATTCTTCCACCCTCACTGGCACTCGACCCCAGATCTGATCTCGCAATTGGGGATGGCCTAGCTGATACACCTGATCCGCTTGCTGGGTCAAAGCATCCCAAGGTTCCTTACCGATTCGGGTCACGATTTCTACTGATTTTTTCAAGCCTTTGAGATGAGCTTGTCCCTTTGCGGAAAAACCTAAGACACGAATGGCGTCGGGAAGAGCCTGATCCATCGCCCCTACCAAGATGTAGGTAAAGATGCGGCGCACGCGCGCTTTGGTATAGCGCTTGGTTGCGACTTTCTCCACCAAGTCTTCCACAGAGCTAGCACTTCGAACGGCCTCCTTTATCCGGTTGGCCAGTTCCTCATTGACTTGAAAGATCTGTGTCAGATCTGGATGGGTTAGGATTTGATAACGGAGCAGTTGGTCATAATCCTCCCAAGATACCTGTGGAGCCGACTGAAAGAGTTGACTATTGGGCATGAATTTAGCGACAAAGTCCTGATCTTCCTTGTGTAGGCGTAGACTAGTCGCAGAAGCATAGGCCACTTCTTTTTCTTCTGAATGGTAGCCTGCTCCCTGGCGCTGGACGGACTTGAGCGCAATTCCCTTCCCAGCACAAGCCTTGGCATAGGCCAAACCCAGGATATGATTGGGAGTATCTCCTGTGAACTCCACTCCAGCAAAGGTTTCCCACATTTTTTGGGTCTTTTGTGGATAGGATAAATCGTCAGGAAGGCTTCGCAAGAAAGCTTCCATTTCCGCCTCATTCTCCGAGTAGACTGTCGCAATCGCTTGGTAATCTATGACTTCTTCTGTCCCAAAGGCCAATTGGTCGATTCCTAGACGGGATAAGATTTCTACCGCTCCCTTGGCAAAATGATCCGCCGATTGAACAGCCACGAGAAAGGGGAGCTCGACCACCAGATCCGCTCCATTTTCCAAAGCCATCTGAGCCCGTGTCCACTTGTCTACAATGGCAGGCTCGCCACGTTGAACAAAATTTCCAGACATGGCGACGATTTTCACCCCTTCTGCCTGTTCCAGCAGGTACTTGTGTCCATTGTGAAAGGGATTAAATTCAGCAATAATACCTGTAACTATCATGCCGTCCTACTTCTGCGCTACGAAGAACCAACGTTTGCTGGTCTTTGTTGGCTCCTTATCTTCAAAGTCTGCGTACAATTTGAAAGATTTAAAGCCAGCCTGCTCCAATAAGATGTCATAGGTTAAAACTTCATAGGTGCGTTCCTCATGAACTTCATCGTGCCGACTAAAGGAGCCATCTTCTTCTTGGACAAAGAAGGTCAGCTCATGGACGATGGAGTGGGGGGCTTCATCCTCATAGGTATCCCAGAGCATGGCAAAATCTTCCGCATTTTCGTGGTAAGAATAGCCTGGGAAGACCTCATCTGTCTGGTAGGTCGAATGGACATCAAAGATAAAGACTCCGTCCTCATTGAGGGCATTATAGACTTCTCTGAAGACATCCCCTACTTCTACCTCGTCCTGCATATAGCAGATAGAATCCGAGTAGCAGGTCACGAAATCATAAGTGCCTGCTTGCGACAGGTCCAGCATATTGCCCTCGATAAAATCAATCTTCTGCTTAGCTGAAACAGCTCTTTTTTTCAGCAATTTTTCAGCATGTCAGCACTCAGGTCTAATCCCTGTCACATCAAATCCAGCTTGAGAAAAAGCGAACAGACTGAATCCCTGTCCCACAAGCCAATTCCAGTAATTTTTTTCCGATCCTTTGCTTTTAGGGAGATGCCGGAGAGAAAAATCCGTCCACAAATCATACAGACTGTCATCCATGACCGCATCATAGACCGCCGCAAAAGGTTTCATAAGTCGCCATAAATCAAGATACAAAAGAGCGTTAAAAGCAAAGAGAAAATAGGAAACTTTCTGCGTATCGTCAGATACAGGAAGTTACTCTTTTTCTCACAGCTTTTTAGCTCGTGTTCAGTTAGAAACCTAACCAAGCACAAGGCTCCATCCTTTCTTTCCATAGAATTTTCAATTTAACCAACAAAACTCAGTTGCTACCAACTGAGTTTACCTGCTTATGCTAGGGCTGCTGAAAGATCGACAGCACTTGCTTCGTGCCATAGCTTTTCTAGGTTATAGTGGGCACGCATTTCTTCTGAGAAGACATGAACCACTACACCACCTAAGTCAAGGAGGACCCAACCTCCAGCTGAGTCACCCTCGACGTGGCTGGCATTGCCACCAGCTTCAACGACTTTCTCACGAATATTCTCTGCGATCGCTTCCAACTGACGGCTATTCATAGAGCTTGCGATGACAAAGTAATCTGTCACGCTGGTCAAGCTTTGAACATCCAAAGCGACAATGTCTTCTGCACGCTTTTCATCGGCAGCTTTAACAACAAGTTCAAGTAATTCTTTTTCTTTCATTTAGTCCTCTTTCCTTAAAAAATTGATTTGTAATCTAAGACATCCGCAAAACGTTCTGCCCAAATATTTTCATAAAATTCATTAAGCGTTTCTGCCGGAATATCCTCTCCATCAAAGGTTGTGACAGCTCCTTCTGGAATGACCAGCTTGTAGCCGTATTCAAACCCCACTTTGACGGATGTATCGACACAATATTCTGTCTGCATGCCACACAGGACCAGTTGTTGAATTCCTTGTTGATCCAAGTATTCTTTTAATCCTGTCTCCTTAAACATGCTATTGTATCGCTTCTGAAATACCTTTTCATTCTCCTGTCTTTTCAACAGAGGAGATAATTGCCAATCTTCCGAAGTTAAAGCCTCTGGCGTTTCAATATGCTGCATGTAGATGATTTCAATCTGCTGTTTTCTAGCCTGATCTTGCAAATAAGCAATCTTCTCTAGGAGCTTTTCTGTCTCAAAACCTGATTCCACTAAGATATTTTGTACATCAATAATGATAAAAGCTGTCTTCACTCACTGCTCCTCTTTCAAATACTTCACAAAGGCATTGTAGGTTTCAAGGGTTTGGGGATAAATGGGCAGTCCTTGGTGGGCCAGGTGTTCAACTGTGCGAGCCGTCTCATAGGCCACGGCACGATCCAAGGAGACTTGGGCGATGTCACGTGCTTGCTCTACCCCCGGAAAGGCCCGGTTGTGTTCAATATAATCTGCCACATAGACAATCTTATCTAAGGTTGACATCTGTCCACTCCCCACGGTGTGAATCTCAATACTACGAAGAATGGCTGGATCTGTCAGTCCGAGATCTTCCTGAATCTTATAAATGCCGACCATTCCATGCCAGACGTTATTGCCCCAGTTTTTTAATTCTGGATCAAGACTATAGCGATCAATCAAGTCTAGAAATTCCTGATCCGATAATTTCTTGGCATAGTCATGCAAGAGACCTGCTAGTCCAGCCTGTTCTTCATCTGCTTCATAGCGTTTGGCCAAGTCACGCGCAGCTTTCTCAACCCCTAAACAGTGGGTTAGGCGTTTTTCTGGCAAGATTTGACCCATTTTTTCAAGCAAGACTTCACGAGAAAAGCCGAGATAGTTTTCATAGGTCATTGATACAAACCTTCTTTCTTGATGTAGTCCAAGACTGGCTTTGGCAACATAAAATTCGGCGTCCGACCTTGGGCGATAAACTCTCGCACCATGCTAGAAGAGATGTCCATAAGAGGAACATCGACCCAAATCACAGGATAGGAGGTTCCTGCCTTGTAACGGGGACGTTGAACACCGACAAACTGCACCATCTCCACTAATTCGTCAATCCGATACCATTTTAGCAGGTAGTCCACCATATCCGCTCCAATGATGAAGTAATAGTCTGTATCTGGGTCTCGCTCATTGAGCAACTTCATCGTATCGTAGGTATAAGAGATCCCTTTACGCTCTAGTTCAATCGTCTCGATTTCTAGCCCTTCAATACCCTCAATGGCTAGTTCCAGCATTTTCAAGCGATGGCCTTCATCAATGGTTTCTTTTTTATCCACATGCGGAGGCTCATATTCTGGCATGAGAAGGACCTTGTCCAAACCTAATTGCTGGCGGACTTGGTCAGCAACTACAAGATGGGCATTATGGACGGGATTGAAATTCCCTCCGAGGATTCCCACTTGTTTGCGTTTCTTATCTTTAATCTCTGGCTCTAACTCCACCTTGGTAAAGGGGGGTTAATAGTTCAATGGCCATATACTTGCTCTCCTGTGTCTCTTAGATTTCTTTTACTTTGACTGAAATCTTCCGGTTTTCTTTTTTGCTTGATTGCTTGTATAAGATGAGGATGCGTCCAATTTTTTGAACCGTATCCACACCAATTTCTTCTTCCAAGATTTCCGCTACTTCATGGATATTCTCATCCGTATTTTGAAGGAGGGTCACCTTGATCAGTTCGCGCGCATCTAGCGCTTGGCGCACACTGGTTTTGATTTGGTCATTGAGCCCGTTTTTCCCGATTTGGATAATGGGTTTGAGGCTGTGGGCTTGGCTGTTGAGGAAAGCCCGTTGTTTAGATGTTAATGTCATGCTTTTTCAATATTTCTTTTTTGATACTTTTCTGATGTGGTGGCGGTCGTCAGCGACCTCCTAGCGGAGTTCCATGACTTAAATTTGAGCCTAAAGTCTTAAATTTTCCGCGCCTAAGTAGTAAAATATCTACTTAGGCTTTCACCACAACGAAAAGTATCCTTTCTAGGCTCGTTGCACTCGCCCAGTCTATAAAGAAACTATTTCCTTTCAAATTTTTAAATAATAGCTTTGCGGGTGACGACGGCAACGCCTTCTGGTGCCCAGACGGCTACTTTGGCTTCCCCATTGACGCGGATCCAGCCGAGTCCAGAGATGACGAGGTCTGTCTTGTCCTTGATGGTAAACTCATGAGAAACCAAGGGTGGGAACTCTTCTTTTTCTTTGCTATTAGGTGGAGTTAGCAAGCCACCAACATGCTTGTCATAAAAAGCGGTCGCTCCTTCTAGCTTGGTTCGATGAAGCTTGAGTTCGTTATCAAAGAAGGCAGTAAAACCTTGCTTTTCCCCCTTGATAAAGTCAAAGCGTCCCAAGCCACCCAAGAAGAGAGTCTGCTCTGGATTGAGCTGATAAGTCTTGGGTTTGATTTCCTTTTTAGGGCTGACATACTTGAGGTTTTTCGCAGTCAAGTAGTGAGCCATCTGGTGGCGATGAATAATCCCCGGTGTATCGTAGATGTAGGATCCCATCGTCCAATGGGATTTCAATCTTGTCCAGTGTCGTTCCCTGGGAAGCGAGAGGTCGTGATGATATCCTTGTCACCAGTGATTTCTGGATAATCGCATTGATGAGGGTCGATTTCCCTACATTGGTTACACCCCACCACATAGACATCACGACCCTTACGGTACTGTTCAATCTTTTCCATCAAATCCTTGATGGCACTCTTGTTTTGGGCAGAGGTGAGGACCACATCGACAGGACGCATGCCTTCTTCGTGGGCCCGCTCCATCAACCAATGCGTCACTTTGCTATCCTTGACAGACTTGGGCAAGATGTCTTTTTTATTTCCGACCAAAAGGACATCATTACCTGCTACAAAGCGCGGTAAGCCAGGAATGACAGAGCCATTAAAGTCAAAAATATCGACTACATTGACCACGAGAGCATCACTATCTCCTACTTCGTGAAGGAGTTTTAGGAAATCATCATCTGTCAGATGCACATCTGTGATTTCATTGTAGTGACGTAGACGGAAACAGCGTTGGCAATAGACTTCGCCTGTTTCCAAGCCCTTTTCAAGAGCTGATTGGGGAGTATAGCCTATCCCCTCTTTGTTTTCTGTCTGAATGGGCGCTCCACAGCCAATACAGAATAATTCTTCCATTCTTAAATTCCTTTTTTGTATACAATCGGACCATATTTTTCGGCCATTTGCTTCATGACACGGCGTTCACGCGCCCGGTTGATCTGGGTCTTGATGGAGTCATGCTCAACCAAAGGCTTGACCAAAATCGAGCGAATGCCTGCACGATGGGCAGCCCGGATATCCGTCATCAGTTGATCCCCGACCATGACCACTTCATTTTTCTCATAGTGGAAACGTTTGAGGGCACGATCAATCCCAAAGGTAAAGGGCTTGAGCGACCAGGCTTCATAGTCAATATCAAATTTTTCTACCGCACGCTTGACCCGTTTGGGACTATTATTGGACACCACGATAACCCGAATCCCGCCATCACGAAGGTCGTGCAACCACTGGCGCATCTCAGGAGTCCCATCCGGATTATTCCAAGCAATCAAGGTATTATCCAAATCCACAAGGACCGCCTTAATGCCTTGTTTTTTCAAGTCTGCAACGGTGAGATCATAGGCTGCTTCCACCGCAAAATCTGGTTTGTAATTTTCGATTGACACGTTTTTCTCCATTTTTTATATTCTCTTCATTGTAGCATAAATAGACGTATTTTGCACTTGCTTCGTTGTCTCCCCTTTGTAAGAGGACCCATTCTATCTCTTTGATATTCCCTAAAATAGACAAAAATCGTTACAAAGTTCCAAAAACGTGGTATAGTAGAAGAAAAAAATACGCGGAAGAGTTATGATAACAAAAGAAAAAAAATTGAGGGAGGTCTCCCCTCTCCTCCAAAAAATCATCAATTGGTCCTCCATCATTGGAGCCCTGGCAACCCTTGCTTTCTGTATCTGGGCCTACTTTGCTGGCATTCTCCAATCCAAAGAAACTTTGTCGGCTTTTATTCTCCAAGCAGGTATCTTCGGGCCACCTCTCTTTATCTTTCTTCAGATCCTTCAAACAGTGGTGCCTATTATCCCCGGTGCCTTAACATCTGTCGCTGGTGTCTTTATCTATGGCCACATCATTGGGACCATCTACAACTACATCGGCATCGTCATTGGCTGTGCCATCATCTTCCATCTCGCGAGAATGTACGGGCCTAAATTTGTCCAGTCTATGGTCAGCCAGAAGACTTACGACAAGTATATTAACTGGCTCAACGAAGGCAAGCGGTTTGATCGTTTCTTCATCTTCATGATGATCTGGCCTATCAGTCCAGCGGACTTTCTCTGCATGCTAGCTGGATTAACCAATATGACCTTTAAGCGCTACATGACCATTATTATTCTCTGTAAACCGATTACTCTGGTCATCTACACTTATGGTCTCACCTATATCATCGACTATTTCTGGCAAATGATTTAAAAAGATGTTGGGAAAACACCCAGCATCTTTTTTTATAGAATTCCTTTTTCTTTTTGAATAATGAAGTCCTTTAGAGTGATCAGGAGGACCGCTAACAGAATCATGCCCATACCCAAGAAGTCAATCATAAAGAAATGCTCCTTCATAATGATAAAGGCAAAGAAAACTGCCGAAATTGGCTCAATAGAGGCTAATAAGCTTCCCTTTACAGCTCCGACCAAAGAGGTCCCTTTAAGAAAGGCTGTGTAGGCAAAAATCGTTCCAATAACAACCAAACCAAAAAGAGCCATCAAGGTATCCAGTCTGTAGTTTCCAGAAAAAGAAAGAAGACCACTAAAAGGAATCATCAGAATTCCTGGAATGACCATCCCAACTCCAATCACCAGCATACTTCCCCATTTTTTAATTAAATTAAGAGGAAGGACAATATACAGAGCATAAGCAAAGGCTGAAACCACTCCCCAAGCCAGACCTTTAGGATTAATGGCCAGTTGGTTGACTTGACCGTGTGTTGCAATTAAGAAAGTGCCACCAATCGCTAACAGCATGGAAGCTACTTCCGCAAGAGTAGGAGCTACTCTATCCTTGATACAGGTATAGGATAAAATCCCCACTGGACAGAGATACTGCAAAACGGTGGCAGTCCCAGCATTGGTTTCTGCAATCGCCTCTAAATAGGTCAATTGAGTTAGTAACAATCCTAAAAATGAAAAAACGAGAAGGGAAAGGTAGGAAGATTTATCTTTAGCAAAGGCTAATACCTTCTCTTTATCCGCTACGTAAGATAATATAATAAGGACAATGCCTGAAAAAAGTAGACGAAAATTAGTTAACCCTATAGCTGAAAAACCATGTGCCATCAAATATTGCCCGCTAACACCAGAAAGCCCCCAAGCAATTCCAGCAATCACAGTCATCAAGGTTCCTTTGAAAGATGTAGACATGTTGCCTCCACAAATATTATTTACATCCTAATTGTAACATAAAAACCAGCCCAAATGGACTGGTTTTATTCATAAAATATACTAATTTACGGCTCAACCAAAATCTTGATTTGCGATTTATCTTGCGTTAATTCGATAAAGCCATCTTGAACAATATTTTCCAATTTGATTTTCTTAGTAACTAATTTCTCAGCAGAGAAGTAGCCTTGTTCCATCAATTCCAATACTTTAGGGAAGATGTGGCGATAAGCGATAATCCCTTTAAGAGTCTTTTCTTGAATGGCGAATTCATTTGGATTGATGCTTGCTTCGCGTTCCCAAATAGAAACAACCATACACTCACCAGCCTTATGAACTGCTGCAAGAGCTTGTCCAAGAACAACAGGAACCCCTGTTACTTCATAAGACACATCCGCTCCACCATCCGTCAAGCGATGAATGGCTTCAACGATTGATTCACCTTCTTCTGGACGAACTACAATGGCACCTAGCTCTTCTGCTTTTGCTTGACGTTCAGGAGACAATTCAACTGCATAGATTTTTGATGCTCCTGCTGCACGAAGGGCTTCAACAATCAAAAGACCGATTGGACCCAAGCCAAAGATAACGGCTGTATCCCCAGTTTTCAATGCAGATTGACGAACGGCATAAACAGCAACAGCTGCAGGTTCTGTAAGAGCCGCTTGCTCGTAGCTCAAGCTATCTGGAATCACATGCACAAGATCACCATCAAGCACACAATACTTCGCAAAACCACCATCTGCTGCTAAACCAACAAAGTTCAAGTTTGGATCAAGGTTGTAGTCACCGATTAGGTTATGTTTTGCCAAAATTGGTTCAATCGTCACACGATCCCCAACTTTGACACGAGTCACATCGCTTCCAACCTCAACAATTTCTCCAGCAAACTCGTGACCAAGGGTAACGGGTGCTTTTTGACCAGAATAAACATGCTCTTCTGTTGGAATGAAGATTGGCCCATCCAAGTATTCATGCAAGTCTGTTCCACAGATTCCCGTGAATTTGACCGCAACCTTTACTTGATGAGGTTCTACTTTAGGGACTTCCACTTCCTCGATACGAACGTCCTTCTTGCCATGCCAGCGAGCAGCTTTCATTGTTTCCATATGTTTCTCCTATTTTTCCATGAATTGCAATTCCCTTTCAGGAAACCCGACAACTATATTGTAAGCCTTTTCACAAACTTTGTCAAGAAGAAACAGACGGTTAATATCTTAATTATCAATCCGAGATGACTCTAATTTCCAACCGACAATCCAGCCCAGAACAAGAAGATAATTTTCAAAAGCTCCAATAACATTTACTGGCAAATGATAGTTGAGATAAGCAAATAAATGATTGGTCCCAATCCCAAGCCCACCAATGATCAAGGCCAATAGTACCGTTCGAAGATAGAACCAATCATATTTGAGATTGACAGCAATGAGAATCACAAGAACTGCCACATTCCAAATCCCAATCTCCCGCTGCCAACCGACAGAAACACCATATCCCGAATGACTTCCCATATAGGATGGAAAGAAGAGCTGAAAAATAATGGCTCCAGACATGGCGATGATAACTAGGACAAATAAGGCTCTTAAAAATTTGTTCATGTAACTTCTCCTAATGCTAGTTGATATGTAATGGTCTTTCCTATTCTAACACAATTTTATGGATAGTAAAAACCAACCTCTCGGCTGGTTTTTTTCTCTATTACTCTTCTTTCAACTTCGCCAATTCTTGGGCAAGTAGTTTGAGGGCTACTTGTGGGTTGGCTTGGCCTTTGGTTGCTTTCATGAGGAAGCCTGTGAAGGCCTTGTCCGCATTCCGTTTCCCTGACTTGAAGTCGGCTACGGCTGCTTCATTGTCTGCGAAGACTTGGTGGATGATTGGAATCAAGACTTCAGGGTCTGAAATCTGTACCAATCCAGCTTTTTCGACGTATTCACGCGCACCGCCACCATTTTTCGCCAAATGAACGAAGACTTTCTTGGCAATCTTAGAAGAGATGGTTCCATCTTCAATGATGGCAATCATTTCGACCAAGTTTTCTGGTGTCAATTGGATTTCTTCAAGCGTTTTACCTTCGGCGTTCAAGAATTGTGCGACTTCACCTTGCAGCCAGTTAGACACTTGCTTGGCATCTCCACCAAGGGCTACCGCTGCTTCAAAGAAGTCAGAAGTAACTTTCGTAGCTGTCAATTGGTTGGCATCATAGTCAGACAAGCCAAGCTCTGCCACATAGCGAGCACGACGATCTTTTGGAAACTCTGGCAATTCTGTGCGCATTTCCTCAATCCACTCATCTGAGATTTCATACAATGGAAGGTCTGGTTCTGGGAAGTAACGGTAATCCGCTGCTCCTTCTTTGACACGCATAAGGATAGTGCTCTTGTTGGCTTCATCATAACGGCGTGTTTCTTGACGAATAACACCACCTGAGCGCAAGATTTTCGCTTGGCGTTGCACTTCGTATTCAAGACCTTTACGGACGTTTGAGAATGAGTTCAAGTTTTTCAACTCCGTCTTGGTACCAAATTCCTCTTGACCGTATGGGCGAAGGGAAATGTTGGCATCCACACGCATCGATCCTTCTTCCATCTTGACGTCTGAAATACCAGTATATTGGATGACTTCTTTCAAAGCTGTCAAATAGGCGTAGGCTTCTTCTGGAGAACGCATATCTGCTTCAGATACGATTTCGATCAATGGAACTCCTTGACGGTTGAGGTCTACATAAGAGAAACCGTCTGTTCCGTGCGTGTTCTTACCGGCATCTTCTTCCAAGTGGGCCCGTTCAATCCCGATTTTCTTAGTTGAACCATCTTCCAATTGCACTTCAATCCAACCGTTATAACCGATTGGCTCGTCAAATTGCGAAATTTGGTAAGCCTTTGGATTATCAGGGTAGAAGTAGTTCTTACGATCAAAGTGCATGTGCTGATGGATATCCATATTCAGTGCCAAAGCAGCCTTGATACCAGCGTCCACAACACCCTTGTTCAAGACAGGAAGCACACCTGGGAAAGACCAGTCAATCACATTGGTGTTGGCATTTTGCTCATTCCCAAAGTGGGCAGAGGTTGGTGAGAAAATTTTTGAGTTTGTATTCAATTCAACGTGGACTTCAAGTCCGATGACTGTTTCAAAGTTCATTAATTGTCACCTCCGAAAATAAGGGGTTGTTGCTTGTGGTAATCCGTCGTAGCTTCAAAGGCCGCTGCAGCCTGGTAGATGGTTTCTTCAGAATACTTAGGACCAATCAACTGCAAACCAACTGGAAGACCTTGAGCAAAACCTGCAGGAATCGAAATCCCTGGGAGACCTGCCAAGTTGACTGGAATGGTCAAGAGGTCAGCCAAGTACATGGCAACCGGGTCGTGGTTGAGCGAATCCAAATCAAAGGCTACGCTTGGAGCTGTTGGACCAAGAATGAGGTCGTAATCCGCAAGACTTTTTCGAAGTCTTGGATAATGAGGGTACGAACTTGACCAGCTTTCTTGTAGTAGGCATCGTAGTAACCAGATGACAAACTAAAGGTACCCAGCATGATCCGGCGTTTGACCTCATCACCAAAGCCTTGACTACGAGTATTCACGTAGATGTCATCCAAGTTTTTAGCATCTTCCGCACGGAAACCATAGCGAATCCCGTCGAAACGTTGCAAGTTTGAAGAAGCTTCAGATGAAGCGATGATGTAGTAAACGGCAACCCCGTATTTAGAATGAGGCAGGCTAACTTCTTCGACAGTTGCTCCCAATTTTTCAAAGTGTTTGGCCGCATTAAGGATGGTTTCTTTGACTTCTGGGTCAATCCCTTCACCGAGGTATTCCTTAGGAAGGGCAATCTTCATGCCTTTAATGTCTTGACCAATCTTAGAAGTAAAGTCTGCTACACGAACAGGCGCAGATGTTGAATCTTTGACATCTTCACTGGCAATGACATTGAGCAAGAGGGCATTTTCCTTGACCGTTGGTGCAAATGGTCCAATTTGGTCTAGTGAGCTACCAAAGGCAATGAGACCAAAACGTGAAACTGTTCCATAAGTTGGTTTGAGACCAACAATCCCGTTGAAGGCAGCTGGTTGGCGGATAGAACCACCAGTATCTGAACCAAGGGACAAACGGACTTGACCTGAAGCTACAGCAGCTGCTGAACCACTAGAAGATCCACCAGGCACCTTACTGTGGTCCCATGCATTCTTGGTTGGTCCATAATATGAAGTTTCACCAGATCCACCCATGGCAAATTCATCCATGTTGGTCTTCCCGATGACAATCATATCTTTAGCTTTGGCATTGGCAACAGCTGTCGCATCAAAGATTGGCTCGTAGTTATAGAGCATTTTTGATGCCGCAGTCGTCAAGATACCATCTGTTGAGATATTGTCTTTGACCGCGAGCGGAATCCCTGATAGGAGGTTGTCTGCATCGATTCCTTTTTCATCAATAGCCTTGGCTTGTGCAAGGGCAGCTTCTTCGGCCACCGTTACAAAGGCATTGATTGCTTCTTCACGCGCCTTGATATCATCAAGCGTCGCTTGGGTCAATTCGGTTGCTGAAATTTCCTTAGAGACAAGGAGGTCGTGCAACTCTTCAATGGTTTTATGGTTGAATGACATTAGGCATCTCCTCCATCTTCTAGGATAGCTGGTACCTTGATGTAGTAATTATCTTTTTCAGGTACATTTTTAAACAAACGGTCACGGTCCGTCCCTTTTTCAGCAACATCCGGACGCAATACGGTCTTACGATCCGCCATGGTTGTTGTTGGAGCCACACCGTTTGTGTCCACTTCTTCCAACAATTCCACCATGTCGACAATCTTAGACAAGGTTGTCGCAAACTCAGCTGTCTCTTCTGGAGAGAATTTCAATTTTGAAAGATTGGCAACGTGGGTTACCTCTTCTTGCGTAATTTTCATCTTGCTTCCTTTCGTGAAATGATGATTTCTCAATACCCTCTATTTTACCATATTTTTAGTATTTATGCGGTAGTTTGGCAAGAAAATAGAGTCCGAGGAAGGCTAGGCATTAGGCCATTCTCCTCGAACTCTAATCTTACAATTCTTCTAATTGTTCATTCACCACTTTTGCTCCCAAAACATGTTTGAAATGATTTAAAGCAAACTGGTGGTTTTCAGGAGTGAGCGACGCCACAGCAGGCGCGACCACTTCGATCTGATAGCCCAGATTATAGGCATCTACTGCTGTATGGAGGACACAAATGTCCGTTAAGACTCCCGTCAAAATAACCGTATCTACGCCACGTTCCCGGAGGCGGATATCCAGATCAGTTCCTGAAAAAGCAGAATAATGACGCTTGTCCATCCAAAAGACGCGTGGATCCGCTTTGTGCTCCCGATAAAAATCAGCTAAGGGACCATACAAATCCCGTCCACTAGTCCCAATGATATTATGAGGTGGGAAGAGCTTGCTTTCTGGATGAAAGGGATCGTCTACATCATGAGCATCAATCGCAAAAAAGACATAGGCCCCTTGGTCAAAGGCTAACTGGGTCACCTGGGCAATGCTCTCAGAAATAGCTTGTGCAGGAGCTCCTGCCGTTAGCTTACCTTCATCTGCTACAAAATCAACGGTGTAGTCAATCGAAATTAACGCTTTAGTCATTAGTAATCTCTTTTCTTTATTTCTTCAAAAATATCTGGGATCAAGACTTTGAGGTAGGTTCCCTTCATCCAAGAGAGCGGCTTTCAATAATACCGGCTGACTCCAGTTTCCGCAGCGCATTGACAATCACAGAGCGGGTAATACCAATCCGATCCGCAATCACGGAAGCAGTTAACTGCCCTTCATTTCCCTTCAATTCACTAAGGATAGCGGAAACTGCCCGCAATTCTGAATAGGACAAGGTATTGACAGCCATATTGACCGCAGTCCGGCGACGAATATTTTTCTCATCTTCCTCTCGTTGGAAGTTCAACATTTGAATCCCAACTACGGTACTAGCAATCTCAACCAAAATCAAATCATCATCCGCAAATTCCTTATCATTGCGCCAAATAATCAAAGACCCCAAACGAATCCCAGATACATGGATGGGAGCAATCGTTGTCAACCCATCAGGAAAATCAGACTTTGTCTCTACTGGAAAGATACTTAAATCGTGATCTACATCTAAATTCGCCTCTGTATCATAGACTAAACTGGCCGCTTTAGCATAATCTTCAGGTAATTTTTTATTGTCAAAAAAAGCCTCAACCCGATCATTATTGGTTTTGTAGCGCATGAAATAACCTAGAAGAGTTCCCTTGCTATTAATAATACAAGCGTTACAATGAATGATGTCAGCCAGTTGACGGGCAATTGCATTATAAGGCATTTCATCTTGCAACTGTTCTTCAGAACGTTTCAAGATAGATGTAATTTTTCTCGTTTTTTCTAATAATTTAGCCATAATAAACCTCGCATATAGTCAGCTAAAGTATATCATATAAGTGGGGGAATTTCAATCAAATTATCTGAAAATTATTTATTTTTTCTACAATTCTATTCAATTCAGAAAAATTAGCCTTATGTAACAAAATATTCGCTGGATTCATTCAAAAAAAAGAAACCGCCTATTAGCGATTTCTCTTACACTTATCGTTTGTATTGTTTTAAGAAACGGGTCATCTTCTCTTGAATTTGAGCCAATTCTTCTACTCGAGGAAGGTAAACAATCCGGAAATGATCTGGCTCTTTCCAGTTAAATCCACGTCCGTGAACCAAGAGAACCTTTTCTTGTTTTAAGAAATTCAAGACAAACTGCTCATCATCATCTACCCGGTACATTTCACGATCAATCTTAGGGAAGATATAGAGACCAGCTTTTGGTTTGACAGCTGAGAGTCCTGGAATATCATTGATAGCCTTGTAGATAAAGTTCCGTTGTTCGTAGATTCGACCGCCTGGAAGCAAGAGTTCGTCCACTGACTGGTAGCCTCCCAAAGAAGTCTGGACCACTTGTTGGGCCAAGACGTTTGAACACAGACGCATATTGGAGAGCATATTCAAACCTTCGATATAGCCCTTCACGTGGTGTTTTGGTCCAGATAAGACCATCCAGCCCACACGGAAGCCCGCTATGCGGTGTGATTTGGACAAACCGTTCATGCTGACACAGAACAAATCTGGCGCGAGACTAGCAATGGCTGTGTGTTTGGCACCATCCATGACCAAGCGATCATAAATTTCATCTGCAAAGATAATCAAGCCATGTTGACGAGCAATTTCGACAATTTCCAACAAAATCTCATCTGGATAGAGAGCTCCGGTTGGGTTATTGGGGTTAATCACGACGATAGCCTTGGTGTTTGAAGTGATTTTCGACTTGATATCATCAATATCAGGATACCACTCAGCCTCTTCATCACAAACATAGTGTACTGCATTTCCACCTGCTAGGCTGACCGCTGCTGTCCAAAGAGGATAGTCTGGCATTGGCACAAGTACTTCATCGCCATTATCCAGCAAGCCTTGCATGGACATCACAATCAACTCACTGACACCATTTCCGATATAGATATCATCAATCTCAACATTCGGAATCTTTTTCAATTGGCTATACTGCATAATGGCCTTACGGGCAGAAAAAATTCCTTTTGAATCCGAATACCCTTCACTATCCCGAGCATTCATAATCAAATCATGAATGACTTCGTCGGGAGCTGTAAACCCAAATTCTGCTGGATTTCCTGTATTTAAGCGAAGGATTTTCTCCCCGTTGGCCCGCATGCGCATCGCTTCTTCTAAGACTGGACCACGAATATCGTAAGCAACGTGCTCTAGCTTGACGGACTTATTGTATTCTTTCATGATTTTTTCCTCACTTTATCAAACTGCTTCCATTATACCACTAGTTAATCTGGAGTACAACTGAGCAACCTCTTTCATTCTCAATGAAATCCTATAGATATCTGATTTGACCTTTACTTTCTATGGTAAAAGGTTTAAAATATAATTATAGGTAACATAAATGGGTTCTTCCATTTCTTTTCACGTTTTCAAGCAGTAAAGGAGGACGGAACATGTCTCAAAAATACGAAAACATCATGGTTGCAGTTGATGGATCTCGCGAAGCTGAACTTGCTTTTGAGAAAGGGGTCAATGTTGCGTTGCGAAACGGATCTAAACTTACCCTTGCTCATGTCGTTGATACACGTGCCTTACAAAGTGTCTCTAGTTTGATGCTGAGGTGTATGAAGGATTCCAAACAGAAGCTAATGAACTATTAGAAGGGTATATCAAGCGTGCTAAAGAAGCCGGTGTCCAAAACATTGCTTCGGTGATTGAAATGGGGAATCCAAAAGTCCTCTTAGCGACTGATATCCCTGATGCAGAGGGAGTTGATCTCATCATGGTTGGGGCAACTGGTCTAAATGCTTTTGAACGTTTACTAGTTGGGTCTTCCTCTGAATACATTCTCCGCCATGCCAAAGTCGATTTGTTAGTGGTTCGTGAGACAGAAAAGACCTTATAAACTTTATAAAAACCAAAAGGTGTGAAGGAAAACGAATTTCCTCACACCTTTTTATTTTCTTCCGATTCTGCTGTTTTTTCAGAGTAGTGTTTTTGATAAGCTTTGATTTGCCGTTCCAACTCTTTTTGAATGGCTGGCTCAGGTGCATACTTTTCTTCCCAGTCGTTCGGTTTTAAAATTTTATGCGTGACTTCATCAAAGTGAGCCTGACCATCTGGGAAAATCTTCCCCATGTTTGCACGGTGAACAATCTCAAAGACCTCTTCCGGATCGACCCCCATTAGAACAAAACTACCATAAGTCAGATAGAGCGTATCAATCAAGGCATCGACCTGCCCCACCATGGAGATCTCAGCTGGATGCTTGCTACGAACCTTATTGGCTGCCTCATCTAGGGCTTGATGCAAGCTTTCGATTGAACGATCAAAGGTTGCTTCATCCTTGCTCGCTGCCCGAATAAATTCAACCAATTCCTCCTGCTTAAACATGGTTCGGTAAAGAGCCTCTTGATTGTCCCAGGCCTTTGGTTCTTCCTGAGTTTGACCATCCATGAGTTGATGGAAGGCTTTGACCTTATTAAAGTGATCGTCGCGACTAACAAACAGTGACTGATCCGTGATAATGCCAAAATGTTCCAGCGCTTTTTGGATCCCGTCTTTGGTATTACTGGTCGTCGTATGCTGAGCTACTTCTTTGACCCTGCTGGTTCCATTGCCCATCGCAATCGATAAGCCAACACCCGAGAGCATTTCCAAGTCATTATCTGAATCTCCAAAGGCCATCACCTGGTCCATTGAAAATCCAAATTCTTCTCCTACGATCCGAATCCCTTCCAATTTTGAGTTGTCTGGATTGATAACGTCCGCCGCAAAGGGGCTGGAACGCGTAAATTTTAATTCAGGAAAAGCTTGCTCAACTTTTTGAGTGTCTTTAGGACTAGCTAATAAGAGAACCTGATAAACCGGTCCTTGGGCAATTTGTTGCAGTTGCTTTTGATCCTGAGGGACAGCCTTGCTAACCACCTTGTTGAAGCCCTGACTAACTGCCTTCGAAAAGCCTTTTGGTACAAAACGTGCAGACCATAGAGAAATAGGACTCAGACCAAAACTCATAATGCGAGAACCTTCAACTCCATCTTCTGTTCCTAAGGCGATCTCAATGCGATGGTTTTTTTGCGTAGTCAATCAAGTCATGCAGATTCTTCTTATCAATTGGAGAAGCAGATAAGACCTTGTCCTTGGTAAAAATATACTGACCATTATAGGTGACCGCAAAATCAAAGTCATAGCGCTCGATAAAAGGACGGACAAAGAAGGGTCCTCGCCCTGTTGCCAAACCAACAAAAATTCCTTGTTCCTTTAAGGCGCGAATGGCTTTTTCAGTTGACTTCAAGACCATTCGACTATCATTGACCAAGGTTCCGTCAATGTCAAAAAAGACCGCTTTTATTTCCATGATGACTGCTTTCTTTCCGTTTTATGATACAATAAATTATAACACACATTCCAAGGAGACACACATGATTAAGAAAATTTTGGCCCTTCATACAGGAGGGACCATCTCCATGCAGGCGGATGACTCTGGAGCTGTCGTGACCAATTCATCCAACCCCATGAACCATATTGATCTGTCACTGGCAGGGGTTGAGCTTACTTCAGAAGATTTTTTAAATTTACCCAGCCCTCATGTAACTCCTCAGCACATGTTACAACTCTATCATAAGATTCAGAAAGAGGCTTCCCAGTATGATGGGATTGTCATTACCCATGGTACCGATACTCTTGAAGAAACAGCCTACTTCTTAGATACCATGGACTTGCCAACTATTTCAGTAGTCTTAACAGGAGCCATGAGAAGCTCCAATGAATTAGGAAGCGACGGCGTCTATAACTATCTGACCGCCATCCGAGTAGCAGCAGATCCCAAATCACAAGACAAGGGTGTCTTGGTCGTGATGAATGATGAAGTCCATGCAGCCAAGTACGTGACCAAAACACATACCACCAATGTCAGCACCTTCCAGACCCCCACACATGGCCCTCTAGGCTTGGTCATGAAAAAAGAAGTTCTTTTCTTCAAAACAGCTGAACCCCGTGTGCGTTTTGATTTGCAAGAAATCAAGGGAGTTGTCCCCATCATTTCAGCCTATGCTGGCATGAAAACAGAACTCCTTGACCTACTAGATGTCCAACAAATGGATGGTTTGATCATTGAAGCCTTTGGTGCAGGAAATCTTCCTAAGGAAGTAGCTGAGAAACTCTTTGAATTTCAAGAGGCTGGCCTTCCTATTGCCTTGGTTTCCCGTTGCTTCAATGGAATTGCGGAACCTGTCTATGCTTACGATGGAGGTGGAGTCAAACTTCACGAGCACGGCATCTTCTTTGTCAAAGAGCTCAATGCAGCTAAGGCCCGGCTGAAGCTCCTTATTGCTCTCAATGCCGGATTAAAAGGCGATGAATTAAGAGACTATATAGAAGGTTAAAATAACAATAGAAGGTGTGATGGTGGATACATCCGCCTTTTAAATTTAAAAATAGCTTTGATGGACTGAGATAATGATTGACAAGATGAATTTCAACATGGTTCGCATAGCTAGGACCTCTTTTCTATTTTTTACGATTATAGGTCCACAAACTTAAAATAAGATAAAAAGCTAAGAAAATCTTAGCTTTTTAAATATAGTCAAACTATTATTTTACATAAAACGGCTAGTTACTCTTCAAAAATGACTTATTTTGCCATTTAAGAAGATTAGAAACTTTCCGCTAAGAAAAGTGCCTGAAACACAAAGTTTCAGGCGCTGAGTAGAGACCTTAGCTCAAAACCAGTCATGAACGTCTTCAGTTCGCTGACGTCCACACTCACCTAAGGGAAGTTTTTCAGAAGACTTTATCTTCAATCTTAAAACTAAGAAAATCTTAGCTTTTTTTATTCTTTCTTAATCTAAGTGTTCTTTCTGTTCCAAATGTAGAGACAGACAGTGCCAATCTGGATGCTCTCGCCAATTAGGAGTTGTGACCACCTGAACAGCTACCTTTCGTGCCTCCTCTAAGATTGGATAATCTTCAATGAGGTTGGCCACTTGAAATTCTGGTATACCTGATTGACGCGTTCCAAAGATTTCCCCAGAGCCTCGTAGCTTGAGGTCTTCTTCTGCCAAGACAAACCCATTGGTGGTTTCGGTCATGATTTTCATCCGACGCTTACCAGATTCTGTTTTGGGATTGGCAACTAATACTGCGTAAGACTGCTTATCACCACGCCCTACCCGACCTCTCAACTGGTGCAATTGGCTCAAACCAAAGCGGTCTGCATCCATGATAATCATGACGGTAGCATTGGGAACATTGACGCCGACCTCGATTACAGTTGTAGAAACTAGTAAGTCAATTTCTCCCTGCTTAAAGGCCTGCATAATGGCCTCTTTTTCTTCCCCCTTCATCTTACCATGAAGGAGAGAAATACGGGCTCGGTCTCCAAAATAAGCAATCAATTCTTCCTCTAGAGCAATAGCATTTTTGAGGTCCAAGGCTTCCGACTCTTCAATCAAGGGAGAAATGACGTAGGCTTGGGAGCCTTTTTGAATTTCTTTGACCAGCCAATCAAAGACTAAATTTAACTGTTGATGCTTGACCCAGCGGGTGATAATCTCTTTTCGACCTGCTGGCATTTGGTCGATAATCGAAACATCCATATCTCCAAAAGCAGTGATTGCCAGAGTTCGGGGAATTGGGGTCGCTGTCATCATCAAGACATCCGGATTTTGGCCCTTTTCACGCAGGATCCGTCTTTGGGCTACACCGAAACGGTGCTGCTCATCAATAATGACCAATCCGAGATCATGAAAACGAACCCCCTCCTGAATCAAGGCATGGGTTCCCACAATAAGGTCCACTTGCCCTGTCTGAACAAATTCCAAGCGTTCTCGTCTCTCCGCAGCTTTTAGACTGCCTGTCAAAAGAAGAATTCTAAGACTAGGAAAGAGAGAGGTCAAACTTTGTAAATGTTGCTCGGCTAGGATTTCGGTCGGTACCATCAAGGCCGCTTGCTTGCCAGCTGTTACAGCAGCATACATGGCCAGTCCAGCAACGACGGTCTTCCCGCTTCCGACATCTCCTTGCAAGAGACGATTCATGTGGTAAGGAGAACGCATATCTGCTAGAATTTCGTTCAGACTTCGCTCCTGAGCTTCTGTCAACGTAAAAGGAAGCTTAGCTTGAAGAGCTTTTAGCTTCTTCTTATCCCAATCCAAGACGATTCCCTGTCCGACGGAACGATTTTCTTCCTTCAAGACCTGCAGTTGCAATTGGAAAAAGAGCAATTCTTCAAATTTCACTCGTCTCAAGGCCTGCTTATATTCTTCAAGATCCTTGGGAAAATGCATGGCCCTGACTGATTGTCTGCGAGAAAGCAAGTGGTACTTGTCCATTAAGATTTGAGGGAGATTTTCTTCCAATAGCTGATCCAAGCCTGCTTCAAAAGCCGTCTTGATAACCTTTACTAAAGCTGACTGGCTCACCCCTTGAGATAAGCGGTAGACCGGTTGAAGGTCATCTTCGACTTGGGCTAACAGCTTCATCCCTGTCAAGCTCCCTTGGCCTTATCCCATTTACCAAATACAGCTACTGTTTGCCCTAGTTCAATCTTGTCCGCTAGATAGGGCTGGTTAAAGAAACTAACTGCTAGGATCAGCTCCCCTTGTTTAATGGTAAAGCGAAGACGGTTACGCTTGTAACCATAATACTGGACATTGGCTGGGGTGGCAACAATTCCAGAAACAACTGCTTTTTCTCCATCTTCCAGATCTAAAACATTTTTTGATTTAAAATCTTCATACCGAAATGGGAAGTAGAGCAAGAGGTCCTCAACCGTTTCGATTCCCAATTTCTTGTATTTTTCTGCTGATTTCGGTCCAATTCCTGGCAGGACAGAAAGTGGTTGGTGTAAGTTCATTCTTTCCTCCTAGATAAGAAAGGAGGCTGGGACCACCGTCATCAACCTCTTTCATCTCGAACTTTTTATAAAAGGAAGCTGGGAAAAGACAAACAACTTACTTCCCACTGTCTTCCTTTGTTGGACGATAAACTCTTGGTACGCGATCACTCAAGACACAAACAACCTCATAGTTGATCGTGCCTCGATAGACTGCTACATCCGTTGTCGTTATAGCTAGATCACCATCCCTTCCGATCAATACTACCTTAGTCCCAATCGGGTAGGCCTTCGGTAGGCGAATGGTAATTTGGTCCATGGATACGCGACCGACAATCGGGCAGAATTGCCCATCAACAAGGACATGAAAACCTTGCATATCTCTGGTCCAGCCATCTGCATAGCCAATTGGAATGGTCCCAATCCACTCTTCCTCACTAGTCTGATAGGTCGCTCCATAGCCAACTGTCTGCCCCACTTCTAGTGGTTTGATATGGACCAATTCTGTTTCCAGACTCAGAGCAGGACGGATGCTATAGGGAAGCTCTAACTCTCTTCCACTTGGATTGAGACCATACATGACATCGCCCAGTCGGACAGCATTAAAAATGGTATCAGCATGCCATAAAGTTGTTGCTGAATTGCTGGCATGAACGATTTTCGGAGTATAGGGCAAGAGCTCCAACAAGCTCTTAAATCGTTGCAACTGGCCTTGGAAATGCCGGTCATCTTTCTCATCAGCTGTAGCAAAATGAGTAAAGATCCCTTCCACTTCTGCTCCATGGTCTCTTAATAAGATCATAGCTTCCTGCAAGTCTTCTGCCGAACGAAAACCAATTCGTCCCATTCCTGAATCCACTTTAATATGAACCTTCAACCCAGTCAAATCAGACTTTTCAGCCAACAATGCTTTCAACCACTCGAGACTAGCCACTGTATAACGAATTTCCTCTTTGATGGCGATCGCAACGTGTTCTACTGGTGCAACGCCCAAAATTAAGATCGGCTTTTCACCTGCTACTTGGCGAACTTCCAAGGCTTCATCTAGGTTGGAGACACAAAAAGCATCTACTAGTGGCAATAAACGTTTTACCACTAGCTCAACCCCATGGCCGTAAGCATTTGCCTTGACAACTGCAAAGGTCAAGGTCTCTTTCGGAATATGGGCTTGTATTTGTTGAACATTATAGGCAATAGCCTCTACATCCACATATGCTCGCGTTGGTCTATGTATACTAGCTTTCATTTCTTTCCTCCAAAATGACACTGGTCGAAACTAAATCGCCTGAGTGACTAATCGATACCCAAATCTTTCCACTAAAAGGAGCTTTTGAAAAATAGGGAGCTCCTTTTTGATTGGTTAGAATTTCCAGATCCTGAAATCCTACTGGACCAATTCCTGTTCCCCAAGCCTTGGAAAAGGCTTCTTTGGCAGACCATCGACCTGCCAGGTATTCCATTTTCCTTTTTCCAGATAATTGGTCGAACCGTTCTCGTTCCGTCTCTGTCAATACCTTGGAAGCAAATCTCGGATGTCTCTGGTAGGCTTGTTCAATGGATTGGATTGATTCGATATCTATCCCATGTCCAACAATCATATCTTTTCCTCTTTAATGATTTTCTATCAGCAACTCTATTTAAGAAGGAAAGGGCTGAGAATATTTTCTCCAGCCCTCTCCTTTTATTCAGCTACATACTGATAAATTTCTCGTACTAAGCTTTCTGTCTTTTCCCAACCCAAGCATGGGTCTGTGATCGATTGACCAAATACTTCTGGTTGATCTTGACGACCGTCCTCTAGATAAGATTCAATCATAAATCCACGGACTACATCATGGATAATTGGATTCCAGCTACGATTTGTAAGGGTTTCTCTGACAATGCGAATCTGCTCAGCAAATTTCTTCCCAGAATTATCATGATTGGTATCAACCAGGATAAATGGATGTTGCAAGCCCAAGGCCTGGTAACGATGCGCAGCTTCTAGCAGATCTTCATAGTGGTAGTTTGGAATGTTTTTCCCATTCGCGTCTAAAGCTCCACGCAGAATAGCATGTCCGAATGGATTTCCACTTGTCTCCACAGAACGACCATTATAGAAGAAATGGTGCCCATGTTGTGCAGCATAAATTGCATTAAACATAACCGACAGATTTCCAGACGTTGGATTTTTCAATCCAGTTGGGACTGAGATGCCACTCGCCACAAATCGATGGCCTTGATCTTCTACAGAACGTGCCCCAATAGCAACATAAGAAAGGAGATCCTCAACAAATGGGTAAGTCTCTGGATACAACAGTTCATCTGCTGTTGTCAAACCAGTTTCGGTAATCACTCGATGATGCAGGCGACGAACCGCCTTTAAGCCAGCTACAAAACTAGGTTCTGAAGCAGTATCCGGCTGATGCATCAAGCCTTTATAGCCATCTCCATTGGTCCGAGGTTTAGCAGTGTAGACCCGCATCACAATGAAGACCCGATCTTGAACTTCTTCTTGAAGGGCTGCAAGGCGACGAGCATATTCCATCACTGCTTCCTCATTATCTGATGAACATGGTCCCATCACAAGCAAAATCCGCTTGTCTTCCCCCTTCAAAATAGAGGCTAGTTCACGGTCACGCGCTTCTTTGCGAGCTAAATGTTTACCTTCTAAGCAATAAAGAGAGGTTACTGCTGTTTCATCAATGATTGGGCTAGTAACTGTAAAAGACATAGGCTGATCCTTTCATCCGATTAGAGTTTTTTACCGTGGCAGTTTTTTAAATTTCTTACCAGATCCACATGGACAGATGTCATTGCGTTTAATTTGACTCAAATCAAGATCTTCTGGTAAATCAGTTTTTTGAGCGGCAATATTACGAGTCGCTGTCGTTGAAATACTGTGTTCTGTACGTGGACGCTCTTGTTCATGGATTTGAGCTTTCATCATCAAACGAGTCACATCAAACTCGATGGAGCCAATCATATCGTTGAACATACGGAATCCTTCTGATTGGTATTCAACCACAGGATTGTTTTGTGCATAACCACGGAGACCAACAGCATTACGCAATTGATCCAAGGCATCGATGTGATCGGTCCATTTGCTATCCACAACACGAAGGATCAAGACTTTTTGGAATTCTCTGACTGCTTCTTCATCGCGTAATTTCGCTACTTGGTTTTCATAAACCTCTTCAGCACGTTTGTACAAGTAATCAATCACATCTTTATCAGATTTGCCTTCAATATCGCTCTCAGAAATAGTATCTTCAGGGACCAAATTGTATTTGGCAAAGTTCAGAATAGCTTCGATCCGCTCTTCCTTGCTTGAGTGGCTAGCTCCTTCAACGATCCGTTTAATGGTCCGTTTGATCATGGCCTTGATTTCTGGCGCCAAATCACGATCCGCTGTAATGACATCATAGCGTTGAGAGTAGATAATCTCGCGTTGTTCCCGCATAACATCATCATACTGAAGGACTTGCTTACGAGTGTCATAGTTGTTCCCTTCCACTCGTTTTTGAGCTGCTTCAACTTGGCGTGTAAACATGTTAGATCTGATGACAGATTCTTCTTCGCTTAGTTTGAAGCGGTCTAGCAAGGCTTTGATGCGCTCTGAACCGAAACGACGCATCAACTCATCTTCAAGAGAAAGGTAGAATTGAGATTCACCTGGATCCCCTTGACGTCCAGAACGTCCACGCAACTGGTTATCAATACGACGGCTTTCATGACGCTCTGTACCAATCACACAAAGTCCACCGAGTTCACGAACCCCTTCACCGAGCTTGATATCGGTACCACGTCCGGCCATGTTGGTCGCGATGGTAACGGCACCACGTTGACCAGCGTTCATGATGATTTGCGCTTCTTTGTAGTGGTTTTTCGCATTCAAGACTTCGTGAGGAACGCCTGCTTCAACCAAGAGGCGGGATAGGTAGTCACTGGTTTCAACTGCAACGGTACCCACCAAGACTGGTTGTCCTTTTTCATAGCGAGCTTTTACATCTTCTACTACAGCTTTAAACTTCGATTTCAAGCTTGGGTAGAGAAGGTCCGGATGGTCAATACGAGCAATCGGACGATTAGTTGGAATTGGAATAACGCGAATGTTGTAGATTTCACGGAATTCTTCTTCTTCTGTTTTACCAGTACCTGTCATCCCTGAAAGTTTCTTGTACATCCGGAAGAGGTTTTGGTAAGTAATAGAAGCGGATGTTTTGGTTTCTTCTTGGACTGGTACACCTTCTTTAGCCTCAATCGCTTGGTGCAAGCCGTCAGAATAACGACGACCTTCCATGGTACGACCTGTAAATTGGTCGACGATCAAGATTTCTTGATCTTCACTGACTACATAGTCGATATCCAAAATCATGATGTAGTTAGCACGGAGGGCATTGTCGATGTAGTGTGTTAAGGCAACATTTTCAATGTCGTACAAGTTTTCAAGATTAAAGTAACTTTCAGCCTTATCAATTCCAGAATCTGACAAACCAATCGTTTTTGAAGGGACATCAATAATATAGTCTTCTTTTTCCAAAGATTTTACATAGGTATCCGCCATGTGATAGAGTTGACTAGTTTCTGTAGAAGTCTGACCTGAAACAATCAATGGCGTACGGGCTTCATCAATTAAGATGGAGTCTACCTCATCAACCAAGGCATAATTCAAAGGACGTTGTACCATATTTTCGGCACGAACAACCATGTTGTCACGCAAGTAGTCAAAACCTATTTCCGCGTTGGTTGAATAAGTGATGTCACAAGCATAAGCTTCTTGTTTTTCAGACGGTGATTTTGCAGCCAAGTTGATCCCAACTGAAAGACCTAGCCATGAGTACAACTCACCCATCTCAGTCGCATCACGTTCTGTCAGGTATTCATTGACAGTGACAACGTGAACTCCTTGGCCAGATAGGGCATTCAAATATACCGGCATGGTCGCAGTCAAGGTTTTTCCTTCCCCTGTACGCATTTCTGGAACGTCACCATGGTGAAGAACAATACCCCCATGACCTGTACTTTATAAGGGAACAAGCCCAAGACACGCTTGGCACCTTCGCGAACTACCGCAAAAGCTTCATACAGAAGGTCATCCAATGATTCACCATCTTGGTAGCGTTGCTTGAACTCTTCTGTTTTCGCTTTCAGTTCATCATCTGACAAAGCGACCATTTGATCTTCGTATGAGAAGACCTTGTCTGCCATCTTTTTCCAATCGTCTTAATTCACCTTTATCATTTTTCGATAATTGTTTTTTTAATAAATTAGCCATTAGTTTCCTTACTTTTTCAAATTTCTTAAATTTTTAAACGTTCTCTTTATTGTAGCATTTTTTTAAACATTTTTTTCAAGATTAAGGCTGTATCTTACAAGACTTTCGAGTGGTTTTTTTCGTGTGAGAAAATCCAAAAAGATGGTCTGCTCAAGCAGACATCTGAAAGTGAAGACAAACTGTTCATTGATACAAATCTAATAAATTCTATAAAAAAATTATACTCGTTAGAATTATTCAATCATCTACTAAAACTTTGTTTTTAATCCGAATCACCTCTATAGTAGACATCTCTTCTTTATGCGATAGTTATTCAGACAAATGGTAAGAATAGCTTGCCACAACCACTTCTTCATGCCAACGAAGCGCATACTTCAATTTCAAACTCATTTGGTTGTGGAGAATATTTTGCCAATGTTTTTTAGGGATGAATTGAGGAACTAAGACTGTGACGGTGTTCCCTTTTTCCTTGGCCTCCTCAGCTACTTTTGAGACAAATTCAACTGTTGGTTGGATAATATCCCGGTAACTTGTCATAACATTTTCAAAGCGAATATGAGGGAAATAATGTTTGAATTCTTCTGCTACCTCTGCATCCTTGACCTTGGTTTCTTCCGTTGAGACGTGCATGGCTATGACATCGTTTCCTAGGCTATTTGCATAACTCATAGCTCCCACACTTACCTGAGTGACATTCCCAACAAGGACAATGACAGTATTGCCCGCGTAATTTGTCTTTCGATCTTCCTTCCCAAACGCAATTGAGCCGCAACTTTATCATAGTGATTGCGAATACTTAAGAACATCCAAAGTAAAAGACCGATTATAGGGAAGAAAGGCCAAATCTCACTCAGACGGAACAACAAGAGGATCAAGACAATCCCATAACAGATAGCAGCCCCGAGGATATTAGCCAGCGAATACTTGAGAAATCCTTTTTGATATTGGCGTTTCCAATGAATGACCATCCCTGTTTGAGAAAGGGCAAAAGGAATGAAGACCCCAATGGTATACAGCGGAATCAAGCTTTCTGTTTGTCCATCAAAGATCAAGAGCAAGACGATGGCACCAATCGCCAAGGTCAAAATCCCATTGGAATAGCCCAGACGATCTCCTTTTTCCATATACATGTGTGGCATGTATTTGTTTTTAGCCATGTTAAAGGCCAACATTGGAAAGGCTGAGAAACCAGTATTCGCAGCTACTGCCAGGATCAAGGCTGTTGATAATTGAAAGACGTAAAAGAAGGCTTGACCGACTGGGGAATTCCCTAAGATGGCTTGGGCCATTTGGGCTAGAGTTGTTACCCCTTTTGCCGGAACAACACCCACCCAGTAATTAAGGAAGGTAATCCCTGCAAACATGATCCCCAAAATCAAAGCCATAATGGTCAAAGTAGAGGCAGCATTCTTTGCTTTTGGTTTCTTAAAGAAGGGAACCGAATTGGAGATGGCTTCAACCCCTGTTAGGGAAGCTGATCCACTCGTAAAGGCTCGCAACAAGAGAATAATGCTAACCCCTGAAATAGTTTGGCCAACATGCGCAGTCGCGTTATAGGCCAAATGCCCTGTCAAAATTTGGATTACGCCATAGCCGATTAAGGCAATGGTACTGACGATGAACAGGTAGACCGGAATCATCAAGGATGTGGCCGATTCGCGCAGTCCCCGAAGGTTCATCAGCATCAAAAGCAAGACCAACAAAATGGAAATGTGAAGATTATAAGGATGAAGAGAGGGAATCGCTGACGTGATGGCATCTGCACCGGAAGAAACAGATACCGCTACTGTCAGCATGTAGTCAACCAATAGACTTCCACCAGCTATCAACCCCGCTTTGGGAGACAGGTTCTCCGAAGTCACCATATAGGCTCCTCCCCCTTGAGGGTAGGCATGAATGACCTGACGATAAGAAATCGTTAAACTGGCTAGAAGAACCAGGACCACAATCCCAATTGGAATGGACCACCAAATGGCTCCTGCTGATACGGTCATCAAGACCAGGATAACTTGCTCTGGACCATAGGCAATAGAAGAAAGTGCGTCACTAGAGAGCATAGCCAAGGCCTGCATTTTCCCTAGCAATCCTCCTTCACCTTCTGCACCAGATTTCAACGGACGGCCAATAAACCATTTTTTCAATGTTGAAAACATAAAAAACTCCTTGAAAAAAGATCATGAGGCCGGGAATTCCCTGCCTCTTTTTTTCATAAAACAGGGGTTATTCTACTCCTTTTTTTCAAGACTGTCAACTTAAATTATGAAATTTTCATAAAGTTTTCATTGTCTTCATTCATTCGAGCTCTCTTAGATCTGCCCGCTTCTTTTCAAATTGATCCAAGCAAAAAACGAGGCTGGGACAAAAATCCTAGCCTCTCAATTATTTTTGGATTGTCGAGCAAGACGCAGTGGTTGAGTGGGCTCTACTACGCTGATTTCATCAGCTTTTACAGCCCCTACTCAACTGTGCGGAGGTGGGACGACGAAATCGAATTCTAACGAATTACCGATTTCTGTCCCACTCTCACTTTTTATTTTTGCTTGATTTTTCGACATAAAAAGGCAATGACATCCGAAGTGTACTGGGCTGTACCAGCGCCAAACTTGTCGATGTTTTTCCTTGAATTCTGGATTATAGGCATAGCCTTTGCCGATATGGCCAAAAAAACCTCTATAGAGCAGTCAAATCCATACGTTCGAATCGCGTCTAAAAGTTTGGTCGCTTCTTCTTGATTTTTCCGATGCTGTTACTGGCAAACCAGCCTGGAAGTTTTTTTCGCCAAGACTTGGAAGACTTGATTAAAGGCTCTTGTCGCCTCCTCTTCTCGACCTTTTTGGCGTTCAAGCGCTTGGTCCATGACTTCTTGACCGTACTTGTTTACCGCCTCTTGATGGTATTTTTTAGTATCTTGGTAGCTAAATCCAGTAAATTTTTCCTCAATGGTCATTTTTCTTTCTCCTTTTTTTGTTCCTGAATGGTTTTTTTGCAAGGTGGAAATCAAGGTATCCAGGCGTTGCCTTTCTTGAGTCAAATAGTCCAACTGTTTGGTCAAATGGGGCAATAAGTTAGATTTTTCTTCGGCTAAGAGTTCTGCTATTTGGTCTAAGGAAAACCCTAGATACTTATAGTAGAGAATCACCTGTAATCGTTCTAAATCTTCTTGACTGTATGTTCGATAGCCATTTTCAGATTTCACAGGGACGAGAAGTCCTATCTTGTCATAGTGGTGCAAGGTCTTGACAGAGACACCCGACAGCTCTGCAGCTTCTTTGATATGGTACATGATTTCCTCCTTACAAAGATAGTATAATCCCTCCCCTTAGGTCAGAGTCAAGACTTAACATAAAATAGTTTTCAGATAAAAAAGGGTTGAGTTGTCCACAGCTTTTAACTCAAACCCTTTCTTTTTTATGGATGACTCACGATCAATTCTAAATCTTGCCCTTCCAAAGTCCAAGATTCAACATCGCTCGTTAAGATAAAGTGGTCTCCTTTTCCAATCGGATAATCTACCCCATCTACCTGAAGACTTCCTTGCCCTGAGAGAACGCTCACCAAGCTATAATCATGGGTCTTTTCAAATCGAACTTCCCCATTGACTACCCACTTGTGAACCCCAAAGAAGTCATTGGCAACCAACAAAGTCGATGACAAGTGGTCAACTTTTTCCTCAACTGGTCGGCTATTTGCCGGAGCACCTAAGTTCAGTACATCAATAGACTGTTCAATGTGCAATTCACGTAAATTCCCTTGATCATCTTTGCGATCAAAGTCGTAAACTCGATACGTCGTGTCGCTTGATTGCTGAGTTTCCAAAATCAAGATACCCGAACCAATGGCATGCATGGTTCCACTTGGAACATAGAAGAAATCTCCCGCTTTCACAGGAACCCGTGCTAAAAGATCATCCCATTCTTTGGCTTCGATCATCTGACGTAATTCTTCCTTGGACTGGGCGTGGTGACCATAGATAATCTCCGCACCTTCATCAGCAGCAATAATATACCAGCATTCGGTTTTCCCAAGTTCTCCTTCATGCTCCATTCCATAGGCATCATCTGGATGAACCTGAACACTGAGCCAGTCATTGGCATCCAGAATCTTTGTCAATAAAGGAAAGACCGGTTCTGTTCGATCTCCAAATAATTCACGATGCTCTGCATAAAGTTGGTCTAACCCCATTCCAGCAAATGGCCCATTTTTAACAACAGAAACACCATGTGGATGGGCCGAAATCGCCCAATATTCACCAACATGATCGCTCGGGATTTCATAGCCAAACTCATCTCGTAATCTAGTTCCACCCCAAATTTTTTCCTGCATGACGGATTGTAAAAATAACGGTTGTGACATACCTGCCTCCATATATCCTTGTATTCAATACCTTATTATACAAAATTTCATTCGTTTTTGAAAGCCCTGCCAAGCCCTTCATCCCCTTTTTAATTTTTTGCACGTTTTTCGCATTTTTACCGGCTTTTCGCTATAATAGGTATATGAATCTCAAAGAATCCATTATCGAGTTGGCTCACTCCATCGGTATTTCAAAAATCGGTTTTACCACTGCAGATGATTTTTCCTATTTAGAAAAATCTCTCCGCCTAGCTGTAGAGGAAGGCCGAAATTCAGGGTTTGAGCACAAAAATATCGAAGAACGAATCCAGCCGCGCTTAAGTTTAGCTTCTGCTAAAACGATTATTTCCATTGCCGTTGCATATCCTCACAAGTTAAAACAACAACCTCAGAAGACAGCCTATAAACGCGGAAAATTCACTCCCAACAGTTGGGGCATAGACTATCACTATGTCCTACAGGATAAGTTGGACCGCCTGGCTAAAGGGATTGAAGAATTGACGGCTAACTTCGAATACAAGGGCATGGTAGATACCGGAGCCTTGGTGGATACTGCCGTTGCTCAACGGGCTGGCATTGGATTTATCGGCAAGAATGGCCTCGTCATCTCAAAAGAATATGGTTCTTATATGTTTTTAGGGGAGCTTATCACTAACCTAGAAATTGAACCCGACCAAGCAGTCGACTATGGTTGTGGAGATTGTAACCGCTGTGTAGAAGCCTGCCCGACATCTTGCTTAATTGGAGATGGCACCATGAATGCCCGACGTTGTTTATCCTTTCAGACCCAAGACAAGGGGATGATGGATATGGAATTCCGTAAAAAGATTAAAACGGTCATTTACGGCTGTGATATCTGTCAAATCTGTTGCCCCTACAATCGTGGTCTGGATAACCCACTAGCCACTGACATTGATCCAGAACTCGCTCACCCAGAATTAATCCCCTTTATCGAGCTATCCAATGGACAATTCAAAGAAATTCGGAATGGTTGCTGGTAGTTGGCGGGGGAAAAATATCCTTCAGCGAAATGCCATTATTGCCTTGGCCAATGCGAACGACCGGTCTGCTATCCCTAAACTTCTAGAAATTATCGAAACCTCGCAAAACCAGATTCATATTGCAACAGCCATTTGGTCACTGGGAGAGCTGATTCGAGAAGTCACACCTGACTTGGTCGATTTATTAACTTCCCTCAAAAATCCAAGTCCTGCTATTATAGAAGAACGCGAACGGTTTTTCCAAAAATTCCATCAAGATGAAATAACGATACAAAAATAGAGAGTGGGACAGAAATCGGTCATTCGTTAGACTTCGATTTCGTCGTCCCACCTCCGCACAGTTGAGTAGGGCTGTAAAAGCTGATGAAATCAGCCTAGTAGAGCCCACTCAACCACTGCGTCTTGCTCGACAATCCAAAGATAATTGAGAGGCTAGGACTTTTGTCCCAGCCTCTTTTATCGTTCACTTCATCCTTCTTCCTGACCTTATTCTTAAAAAAGCCCTAAGAGATAAAACCAAAAGAACCCCCAAAGAATAGCAGATAAAAAACCGACCACAACATCACGGACAAAATGGAGTCCAGCCAGAACACGAACCCCCGCCAATAGAAGAGCCAAGGACAGACCAAGGACAGATAGAAGAGGGTTCACTCCCCAGGCTACTGTAGAAATGATCGCCGCAGAAAAGACGTGCCGACTTGGCATGGAACTTCCCTTCCCCTCTCGATTCAGTAACGGAGGGAAAGTCCCAAGCTCATAGGGACGCGGCCAATCCATTCGTTTTCGAATGACACTTAATACAATAAAACCAGTTGCTGGTACCAAAAGATAAGCAAGCACAATCCAAGTCTTGGTAGTCTTTAGATAGGCTGCCCAAAGAACATAGAAATAAAGGAGAGGCATCAACAAGGTGACAAGCCGATTGGTCCACTTTAATAAAGAAAGATAATAGGGATGGGTCACAAAAATGGTCTAACCCGTTCATAGAACAAACATTCTTTTTTCATAAGGATTTTCTCTTCAATCAGTCATTTAACAAGCAACAGCTCAGCTAGATCAAAATCCCTTCCAGGTGATCGAGCTCATGCTGGCAAATCTGGGCCACAAAACCTTCTAAGCTTATGAGCTGAGGTTTCCAATTTGTATCACGGTAGGAAACTTGAATCTTTTCAAAGCGACTTGTCTTTCGACTTCCTGGCAAAGAAAGACAGCCTTCTTCTGTCTCATAAATCCCTTCTTTCTTAACTAGAACAGGATTAAAGAGAACCAAGGGCATCAAACCTAGTTGGATGATGATGACTCGCTTACGTACACCAATCATATTAGCAGCCATGCCAACACAGGCTTCCTGGTGAGCTCGTAGGGTATCTTGTAAATCTTGCGCCAAATACAAATCCTCTTTTGTCGCTTCTTCAGACACTTGACTCAAAAAGAAGGGATCCTTCATAATGGCTTTTTCCATCATTTCTCCTCTCTTGCTAAAAAAGAGAAGGTCATTCATCCATCTTCCCGACGAAGAACTCCCTCCCCCTAGCATTTTGATGCTTTATGTTATTTCAACCTTAACTTATTAGTCTTTTTTGCTGACTTGTTTTGCTAAGACAAAGTTACCCAAGGTCGCTGAACCATTTCCTGCTACTGCTGGTGTTACGATATAGTCACGAACATCTGGCACTGGTAAATAGCCGTTCAATAAGACGGTGAATTTTTCACGAACGCGATCCAACATGTGTTGTTGTGCCATCACTCCTCCACCAAATACAATCACATCTGGGCGGAAGGTTACAGTTGCATTGACAGCAGCTTGGGCAATATAGTAGGCTTGGATATCCCATACAGAGCTATTCAGTTCAATATTTTCCCCACGAATACCGGTACGAGCTTCCAAGCTTGGACCAGCCGCAAAACCTTCTAAACAGCCTCTGTGGAATGGACAAACTCCATTAAATTCTTTTTCAACATCCATTGGGTGTTTAGCAACATAGTAGTGCCCCATCTCAGGATGTCCCACTCCACCAATGAATTCACCACGCTGGATGACACCTGCACCAATCCCTGTACCAATTGTGTAGTAAACTAAGTTCTCAATACGACCACCCGCATTATTACGAGCCACGACCTCACCATAAGCTGAGCTATTCACATCAGTGGTGAAGTAAATCGGTACATTCAAGGATCGACGGAAAGCTCCCACCACATCTACATTTGCCCAATGTGGTTTGGGAGTTGTTGTAATAAAACCATAGGTCTTTGAATTCTTATCAATATCAATCGGTCCAAATGAACCAATGGCTAAACCAGCAAGACTTTCAAATTTAGAGAAAAACTCAATACATTTATCAAGGGTTTCAATTGGGGTTGTTGTCGGAAACTGTGTCTTTTCAATGACGTTATTATTTTCGTCACCTACAGCACAAACAAACTTTGTTCCACCAGCTTCAAGACTTCCATATAATTTAGTCATATCAAACCTCTTTTTCAATTCTCTTTTTTTCTATTATATCACAAAGGGAAACGGTTCACTTCTATTCCTTATAGAAAAAACTACTCTTATTTATGTTTAAACATTAGGTGAGCGGCTTTTTTATTCCAAGCCTCACCTCCAAACAAAATTCAAGGACTGGAGGAAGCCCTAACCAGTCCTTGAGTAATCCTATTTTAGATTATGCTTTTACTTCAATAATCGCATCGCCTTTAGCAACTGCACCAGTAGCTACTGGAGTTACTGAAGCATAATCAGCTGTGTTTGTGACGATGACCATTGTTGTATCATCAAGACCAGCTGCTGCAATTTTAGCAGAATCAAATGTTCCAAGAACATCGCCAGCTTTGACCTTGTCACCTTGAGCAACTTTCTGATCAAATCCTTCCCCGTTCATTGAAACTGTATCAATCCCAACGTGGATCAAAACTTCAGCACCATTGGCTGTTTTCAAGCCAAAAGCATGTCCAGTTGCAAAAGCAATGGTTACTTCAGCATCCGCCGGAGCATATACAACACCTTCAGTTGGTTTGATGGCAATCCCTTGTCCCATAGCACCACTTGAGAATACAGGGTCATTTACGTTTTCTAAAGCAACCGCTTGACCAACGATTGGAGAGATGATGGTTTCATCTTGAAGAGATGCTGGAACAGTTCCAGTTGTTTCTTCTTCAATAATTGCACCAGCTTCTTCGTCTTCTGCAGGAACTGATGAAGCTTCATCTTCGTAACCGAACATATATGTCAAACCAAAACTTAGTGCAGTTGTAAATACAACCATAAATACATATTTCAATAATTGACCGTTTAGATAGAGAAGTGTTCCTGGAATAATTGTAATACCAAATCCTGTACCAGCAAGGTTTAACATAGATGCAATCCAACCACCTACAGCACCTGCTCCCAAAGCAATAACGAATGGTTTCACATAACGCAAGTTCACACCAAAGATTGCAGGCTCAGTAATACCTAATAAGGCAGAAATAGTTGCAGGAAATGCTAAGCTTTCACTTTTTGAGATTTTGATTTCACTGCCACCGCTAAAGTCGCACCAGCTTGTGCAGTCATAGCAGCTGTAATAATTGCATTAAATGGATCTTTTTTATCCGAAGTAATTAATTGCGATTCAAGAAGGTTAAAAATATGATGGACACCAGTAACGACAATCAACTGATGAACCCCACCGATAAGAAGACCTGCAAGGCCGAATGGTAAATTTAAAATAAACTTAGTTGCATTCAGTACATGTTCCTCGATGCTGTGGAAGAATGGTCCAATAATAAACAAAGCGAGGAATGACATGATTGTTAATGTAAATAATGGAACCAATAACAAATCTAAGACATCTGGAATTTTCTTATGGAGCCATTTTTCAAGTTTTGCACCAATTAGACCAACGAAGAAAGCGGGAAGAACTGAGTTCTGGAATCCAACTACATGATGGAAGATACCAAAGAATGTTGCTGCTTTAGAAGGATCTTCCGCTACAACCCACGCATTAGGAAGTGTCGGACTAACCATCATCAAACCAATTACAATTCCAAGAACAGGATTTCCTCCAAACACTCGGAACGCAGACCATGAAATCAAGGCTGGGAAGAAAGCAAACGCAGTATCTGTCAAAATTGTTGAATAGGTATAGAAATCTGTAGATTTAAATGCGTCTGCTGTAGTACCAAACAAAGCCAGCACTTGATCTTGAGCAATAGCACCACGAATTCCCATAAACAAACCAGTTGCAACGATTGCTGGCAAAATTGGGACAAAAACATCTCCGAAGGTACGGATTGCGCGTTGGAACCAATTTCCTTGTTTCGCTGCTTCAGCTTTCATTTCATCTTTTGAAGAAGTTGGCAAGCCTAGAGCTACTACTTCATCGTAGATCTTATTTACAGTACCAGTACCAAAGATGATTTGGTATTGACCTGAGTTAAAGAAAGCTCCCTGTACTTTTTCAATGTTCTCAACAACATCTTTGTTGATTTTTGATTCATCTTTAACCATCACGCGAAGACGAGTCGCACAGTGAGCAACACTGCTAACGTTCTCAACTCCACCGATTGCATCGATGACTTTTTTTGCAATTTCTGTATTTGACATTTGCAAAAATCTCCTTATTTTTTATTGTTTTGAAAACGGTTAAACCATCTCTACGCTCTTAATTGTACCACGTATTAAGAATATGTCAACCGTTTTGCAGAATGTTTTTGGTGTTTATTTGCGATTTTTGATTGTTTGAAAGATGGATTTCTTATTTTCATTCACTAAAAAGCCCGTATGCTCTATATAAAAACCTCTATCTTGTTTTTGAATTTTCAAAAACTTTCATACTTTCATTTATTTTCATAAACCGAAACTAGGCTTGACTTCGATATTTTATGATAAACGTTTGACATTTTTTCTCAATTATTTGGCCAAAGTCTTGCTTTTTTTTATAGAAATCGGTACTATGGAAGTAAGAAAAATTTTGGAGGAGTCAAATGGAATGGACAACAGAACTTCGGTACAAACGGTATGAAGACTGGACCGAAGAAGAAAAGAAACAAATTAAAGAAAACATGGCTAATTCTCCTTGGCATACTCATTACCATGTCGAACCCAAAACTGGCCTTTTAAATGACCCGAATGGTTTCTCCTATTTTAATGGTAAATGGATTCTCTTTTACCAGAACTTTCCCTTTGGAGCCGCTCACGGATTGAAGTCTTGGGTACAACTGGAAAGTGATGATTTAGTTCATTTTAAAGAAACTGGTCTTAAAGTCTTACCAGACACACCTTTGGATAGCCACGGAGCCTATTCTGGTTCGGCTATGCAATTCGATGACAAACTTTTCTTATTCTATACGGGAAATGTACGAGACGAGAACTGGATCCGTCATCCCTACCAAGTCGGCGCTTTGATGGACAAAGAAGGAAAGATTGAAAAAATTAACAAAATCTTGATTGATCAACCTGCTGATTCTACTGATCACTTCCGCGACCCACAAATTTTTAAATTCAAAGATCAATACTATGCCATCGTCGGGGGTCAAGACCTTGAGAAAAAAGGATTCGTTCGCCTATACAAAGCGGTGAATAACGATTATACCAACTGGGTTGAAGTAGGGGATCTTGATTTCAACAATGATCGTACAGCTTATATGATGGAATGTCCTAACTTGGTCTTCGTCGGCGAGCAACCTGTCCTTCTGTATTGCCCTCAAGGTTTGGACAAAGCAGTCCTCGACTACGACAATATCTACCCAAATATGTATAAGATCGGGGCTTCTTTTGATCCTGAACAAGCTCGTCTCGTTGACGTATCTGAATTACACAACTTGGACTACGGCTTCGAAGCCTATGCAACTCAAGGCTTCAACACTCCTGATGGAAGAGCCTTAACGGTTAGCTGGTTAGGTCTACCAGATGTCGCATACCCATCCGATCGCTATGACCACCAAGGAGCCTTCTCTTTAGTCAAAGAGTTAACTATTCAGAACGGTAAACTTTATCAATATCCGGTCGAAGCAGTAAAAGAGCTCCGCTCCACTTCTTACGAGTTTACAAACAAGGAAAAAACCAATAATTGCTACGAGTTAGAATTAGCCTTTGAAGCCAATAGCAAAAGTGAGATTGTTCTCCTAGCCGATAAAGAAGGCAAAGGACTTTCTATTACTTTTGATATTGCAAATGGTCAAGTCATTGTCGACCGTAGCCAAGCTGGCGAACAATATGCCCAAAAATTTGGGACTACTCGTACTTGCCCGATAGAAAACCAAGCGACAACTGCTACAATTTTCATCGATAACTCGATTTTTGAAATCTTTATCAACAAAGGAGAAAAGGTATTCTCTGGTCGCGTCTTCCCGCATGCTGATCAAACTGGTATCTTGATCAAATCCGGAACACCTACTGGAACATACTACGAACTAGACTATGGTCGCAAAGCTCACTGATGTCGCCAAATTAGCTGGCGTCAGCCCCACGACAGTTTCACGAGTCATTAACAAAAAGGGCTATTTATCTGAAAAAACTGTCTCAAAAGTTAAAGAGGCCATGAGAGAATTGGGCTACAAGCCCAATACGATTGCTCGGAGCCTACAAGGAAAATCAGCCAAGTTAATCGGCTTAATCTTCCCCAAAATCAGCCATGTCTTCTATGCAGAATTAATCGATAAACTGGAAGAAGAACTGTTTAAACATGGGTACAAAACTATTATTTGTAATAGCGAGCATGATTCGGAAAAAGAACGTGAATACATCGAAATGCTAGAAGCCAATCAAGTAGATGGGATTATTTCTGGTAGTCATAATCTGGGAATTGAAGACTATAACCGGGTCACAGCTCCTATTATCGCCTTTGACCGGAACCTCTCCCCTGAGATTCCGGTCGTCTCGTCGGATAACTACGCTGGGGGCGTTCTCGCTGCGGAAACCCTTGCCAAGACAGGGGCAAAAAAGATTATCATGCTCACAGGGAATGATAACTCCAATTCCCCTACTGGCCTCCGGCATGCTGGCTTTTGCTTCCGTCCTACCAGAAGCACAAATTATCAATGTTTCCAGTGATTATTCACCCATTCGCAAAGAAATGGAAATCAAGTCCATCTTGACCCAGCAAAAACCGGATGCCATCTTTGCGTCTGACGATCTAACGGCTATTTTGGTGATGAAAATCGCTGACGAACTCGGCATTGCCATTCCAGAAGACCTGAAGATCATTGGCTATGACGGGACCTACTTTATCGAAAATTATTTCCCCCGTCTCACCACCATCAAGCAACCCTTACAGGAAATTGCTCGCCTGACGGTCGACCTTCTTCTTCAAAAAATCGAAGGAAAAGACGTAAAAACAACAGGCTATTTTCTCCCAGTGAGTGTTTTACCTGGCAAAAGTGTTTAAAAGAGAGTGGGACAGAAATCGGTAATTCGTTAGAATTCGATTTCGTCGTCCCACCTCCGCACAGTTGAGTAGGGCTGTAAAAGCTGATAAAATCAGCGCAGTAGAGCCCACTCAACCACTGCGTCTTGTTCGACAATCCAAAGTCAATTGAGAGGCCGGACTTTTGTACCAGTCTTTTTCCTTATCATGATCAAGCGAAGCTCTATACTCAAAAAGAAACCACCCGTGAAGGTGGTTTCTTTTCTATCTTATTCTGCTTCCGTTACGAATTGGCTTAAGACACCATTCACAAACCGAGCAGATTTCATCTGAAAATGTTTTAGCTAATTCAATTGCTTCATTCACTGCAACCAGCTGAGGGGTATCAAAGGAAGTGATTTCGAACACACCCAAACGAAGAATGTTTTTCTCCACTAGAGTCAAGCGTTCGACGGTCCATCCAGTTTTCAAGTGTTTGGCAATCTGTTGATCCAATTCATCCTTTGATTGACGAACACCAGATACCAAATTGAGTAGAAAAGCTGGAATTTCCACTTCCTGGTCTGTTTCCTCTTTGTCATGAGTAAAAGCAAATCGACACGCTTCTACAACATCCCCTTCATACTCTAAACTCATTAGAGCTTGAAAGGCACGCTCCCGTAGATCACGACGTGATTCAAATAAAATATCAGTCATTGAGGAAATCCTCATTAAACAAATCTTTCAAATCAGGTTTCGCTGCTTTTTCAGTCACGATTCCAACCACATGGATATTGACATCATCCAAGGTCACATCTGCCATATTGTAGACAGCTGTTTTTACTGCTTTTTGGATCGCAACCGCTACTTTAGGGACTGCTACACCATACTCTAGATAGAGGTAAATATCAACAGAGATTTGACCATCTTCTTGTGTACGAAGGTAAACCCCACGTCCAAGAGCACGTTTTGAAAGGCTATCCGATACACTCTTGTTTTCAAGAGAATGAACACCATCTACTTTTGCAGTCGCAATCGCAATAATTTTTTCTAGCACACGAGGTGCAATGACGATTTCGCCGTATTGTTCAGTTGCCATAGAAGTTCCTTTCTATCAGACCTATTTTAGAGCTGATTAGGCACGAGAAACGTAAGTTCCTTCAGCTGTATTGATAATCAATTTTTGTCCTGCTTCGATGAAGTCTGGAACGTTTACCACAAGACCTGTTTCCATTGTAGCTGGTTTACCAGAACCTGTCACTGTAGCACCTTTAATAGATGGTTGAGTTTCAGCAACTGTCAATTCAACAGTTGTAGGAACCGTCACCCCAATCACTTCGCTTCCGTAGAATTGGATTTTCACTTCTGAGTTTTCAAGGATGTAAAGCAATTCGTTCTCAACATTGACAACAGGAATTTCATATTGGTCGTATGTTTCAGTATTCATGAAGTAAGCTGTGTCATCCATTTTATACAAGTATTGAGCTGGTACAGTTTCAATAATAGCTTGCTCAAATTTTTCTTCTGGACGGTAGCTTGTATCAAAAGTTGAACCAGTACGTACATCACGCAATTTCATACGCATGATGGTGTTTCCTTTACCTGGTTTGTGGTGGCTCGCTTCCAAAACGCGGATCAATTTTCCATCAGCTGTTTCAAAAGTCATACCAGCTTTCAACTTACTTGCTTCAATCATGTTTTCATACCTCTTTTTAAAAATATATTACTCTTTATTTTATCACAAATGCTCAGATTTCTCAAATCTGTCTCTGCAAATTTCCTTAGATCACAATCAATTCTTTCGGTGCCAAGGTCAAGACTTCACAACCGGTTTCCGTAATCAAGAGATCATCTTCAATCCGAACACCAGACAGGCCTTCAATGTAGATCCCTGGCTCATCTGTCAAGACCATGCCGGCCTTGATAACTTCTTTGGAAGTTTGGCTGAAGTAAGGCTCTTCATGGATGTCCAAGCCAATTCCATGACCAATTCCATGAGTAAAGTACTGACCGTATCCTGCAGCCTCAATAATATCCCGAGGAATTTTATCAAAATCACGGAAACCGAGTCCATCCTTAGCTTCAGCAATGAGAGCTTGGTTGGCTTTCAAGACCGTTTCGTAAATTTCTCTTTCCTTGTCGCTGACATGACCTGCATAAATGGTCCGGGTCATATCACTGACGTAATGGTTGTAAAGACAGCCAAAGTCCAAGGTCAAGGCATCCCCAGGAGAGATGATGCGATCACTTGGAGTCGCGTGGGGCATAGCAGAGCGCTCTCCCGCAGCAGAGATGATATCAAAGGATACACCTGAAGCCCCCAATTCCCGCATTCTGAAATCCAGGAAGGTCGACGCTTCTAACTCTGTTGTTTGGCCAACCTTGATAAATTCCAGCACGTCCAGGAAGGCTTGATCTGAAATACTGCAGGCCTTGCGGATGGTTGCTACTTCTGTCTCATCTTTAATCAAACGAAACTCCATTACAAAATCAGACAAGGCTCTTAGAGCGACTCCTGAGAAAGCGGTCGCTAGACGGGTATGGTAGCCAACTGTGATCTCATCCTCAAAGCCAAGTTCTTGGATCGCTGCGTCTTTGACAATTTTTGCCACTTCTTCCAATTCATTGCGGGTCTCCATAATCTCAACAAAGGGAAAACAAGTCGCATGGGCATGAATGGTATAGCGAGAATCTGTAAAGAGGACCACGCGCTCTTCTGTCACCAAAACAGTCCCATTTGATCCCCAGAAATTGGTCAAATAGTAAACATTTTTTAAGTTGTTAATGAGGACAGCTTTTAAATCCTGTGCCTTCATTTTAGTTCGTAGATTTGTAATTCGTTGGTTCATTGTAATTTCCCTTTCAAATACTGTCCTGTAAAACTAGCTGGGTTGCTAGCTACCTCTTCTGGTGTTCCTGTCGCAATAATGGTACCACCACCGACTCCACCTTCAGGGCCTAAGTCGATGATATGGTCCGCTGTCTTAATGACATCCAAGTTGTGCTCAATGACCAAAACGGTATTGCCATCATCCACAAAGCGTTCCAAAACCTTGAGCAAACGAGAGATATCTTCGGTATGAAGACCTGTTGTCGGCTCATCCAAAATATAAAAAGACTTACCTGTCGAACGTTTATGAAGCTCAGAAGCCAACTTCATCCGCTGGGCTTCTCCTCCTGAAAGTGTCGTTGCCGGTTGTCCTAAGGTCACATAGCCCAAGCCGACATCCTTGATGGTTTGTAATTTGCGATTAATCTTTGGAATATGTTTAAAGAAATCCACCGCATCATTGACGGTCATGTCCAAAATCTGGGAGATATTCTTTTCTTTATAGTGAACTTCTAAGGTTTCACTGTTGTAGCGTCGCCCATGGCAGACTTCACACGGTACATAGACATCCGGTAGGAAATGCATCTCAATCTTGATGATCCCATCTCCCGAACAAGCCTCACACCGACCCCCTTTGACGTTGAAACTAAAACGGCCTTTTTTGTAGCCTCTAATCTTGGCTTCATTGGTTTGGGCAAAGAGGTCACGAATGTCGTCAAATACACCTGTATAGGTAGCCGGATTGGATCGCGGAGTGCGGCCAATCGGGCTCTGGTCAATATCGATCAGTCGATCAATGTGCTCAACTCCTGAAATAGTCTTGTATTTCCCGGGTTTCTCTGAATTGCGATTCAATTTTTGAGCCAGCGTTTTTTTCAAAATACTGTTGACCAAGGTTGACTTGCCTGAGCCTGAAACGCCAGTAACAGCAATGAACTTGCCCAGCGGGAAGCGTGCTGTCACCTCTTTTAAGTTATTTTCAGCGGCCCCTGTCAATTCGATAAAGCGACCATTGCCTATCCGCCGTTCCGTTGGTACGGGGATAGCCCGTTTTCCAGAGAGGTACTGACCAGTGATGGATTTGCTATTGCGGGCTACCTGCTTAGGCGTTCCAGCCGCAACAATCTCGCCTCCAAAGACACCGGCACCTGGGCCGACGTCGATCAGGTAATCAGCCTCTCTCATGGTATCCTCATCGTGTTCGACCACGATCAAGGTATTGCCCAAATCACGCATTTTCTTGAGACTGGCAATCAAGCGATCATTGTCCCGCTGATGAAGACCGATCGAAGGCTCATCCAGGATATAGAGGACACCTGAGAGGTTGGATCCAATCTGGGTCGCCAAGCGAATCCGCTGACTCTCTCCCCCTGATAGAGTCCCGGCCGAGCGAGACAGGGTCAGATAGCTCAAGCCAACATTGTTCAAGAAGGTCAAACGATCCTTGACTTCCTTGAGAATCGGTCGCGCAATGGTCTCCTCATTCTTGGTTAATTTAAGATCAGCTACCACCTTAAGATGGTCCTCAATGGACAAGTCCGAGATTTGCCCAATATGTAGCCCCTTCTCTCCTCCCACTCGGACAGACAAGGCCTGGTCATTCAAGCGATACCCATGGCAGGTGACACAAGTCAATTCATTCATGTAGGACAACATCTGATTGCGAGTAAAGTCGCTAGACGTTTCGTGGTAGCGGCGATTAATATTGGTAACGACCCCTTCAAAAGGAATGTCAATATCGCGAACCCCACCAAATTCATTCTCATAATGGAAATGGAATTCCTTGCCCTCAGAACCATAAAAAATCAAGTCCCGCTCTTCTGGAGACAAGTCTTCAAAGGGCTTGTCCATATCAATCCCAAACTGGATCATCGCCTGCTCCAACATCTGAGGATAGTAGTTAGAAGAAATCGGATTCCATGGCGCTAGTGCTCCTTCACGGAGAGTCTTGCTAGCATCTGGAACAACCAAATCCAAGTCCACCTCTAGCTTGATCCCCAGCCCATCACAATCTGGACAAGAGCCAAAGGGAGCATTAAATGAAAAGAGACGCGGTTCCAACTCAGGGACGGTAAAGCCACAAACCGGGCAAGCATAGTGCTCTGAAAAGAGCAGTTCGTTTTCGTCCATGGTATCGATGACCACGTAGCCATCTGCGATCCGAAGGGCTGCTTCGACCGAATCAAAGAGACGGGACCGAATGCCATCTTTGATGACAATCCGGTCTACGACAACCTCAATCGTGTGCTGTTGGCTTTTGGATAATTCTGGGACTTCTGTCACATCAAAGATTTCACCATCCACACGCACCCGGACATAGCCGTCTTTTTGCACCTTTTCGATGATGTTCTTATGTTGGCCTTTTTTCTTACGAACAATGGGAGCTAAGATTTGCAGGCGTTGGCGCTCCGGCAATTCCAAAACTTGGTCTACTATTTGCTCGACCGAAGAAGCCGTAATCGCTCCATGCCCATTGATACAGTAGGGAGTCCCCACACGAGCATATAAAAGACGTAAGTAATCGTTGATTTCAGTTGTCGTTCCAACCGTTGACCGCGGATTTTTGCTGGTTGTTTTTTGGTCAATGGAAATGGCTGGACTTAAGCCATCAATCGAGTCCACATCGGGCTTTTCCATATTTCCTAAAAACTGACGAGCATAGGCTGACAGGCTCTCTACATAACGTCTTTGTCCTTCCGCATAGAGAGTGTCAAAGGCTAAGCTCGATTTCCCAGAACCTGATAGACCAGTGACCACGACCAGCTTATCTCGAGGGATTTCAACATCAATATTTTTTAAATTATGAGCACGCGCTCCATGAATGACAATTTTATCGAGCATTTCTTCCACTTTTCATCAATTTATTTATCCTTCATTATATCAAATTTTTTTCAGCATTCTTTTTATCCAAAAGCGTGCTTTTTCTGTTATAATGTTAAGGTGTAAAAAAACAAGGGGAGGCACCATGAAACAGGTCTTTTTATCGACAACGACTGAATTTAAAGAAATAGAGACACTGGAACCCGGTAGCTGGATTAACCTTGTCAACCCTTCCCAAAGTGAGTCGATGGAAATCGCTTCTGCTTTTAACATCGATATTGCCGACTTACGGGCACCGCTCGATGCGGAAGAAATGTCTCGTATGACCATCGAAGATGAGTATACCTTGATCATCGTAGACGTTCCCATCAAGGAAGAGCGGAACAATCAGACCTACTATGTCACCATCCCTTTGGGAATCATCCTAACAGAAGAGGCTATCATCACCACTTGCTTGGAAGAGTTGCCTCTCCTAGACACCTTTATCAATCGTCGCTTGCGGAATTTCTATACCTTCATGCGATCCCGCTTCATCTTCCAGATCCTTTATCGCAATGCGGAGCTCTACTTGTCCGCGCTTCGTACCCTGGATCGTAAGAGTGAACTGATTGAAAGTCAACTGCACAAATCAACGCGTAATGAAGAGCTGATTGAACTGATGGAATTAGAAAAGACCATCGTCTACTTCAAGGCCTCTCTGAAAACCAATGAGCGCGTGATCAAGAAATTGACCAGTGCCACCAGCAACATTAAGAAATACCTGGAAGACGAGGATCTGTTGGAAGATACCTTGATCGAGACCCAACAGGCCATTGAGATGGCGGATATTTATGGAAACATCCTCCACTCCATGACCGATACCTTCGCATCGATCATCTCCAACAACCAGAACAATATCATGAAAACCTTGGCCATGGTGACCATCGTCATGTCCATCCCAACCATGATCTTCTCGGCTTATGGCATGAACTTTAAGAACAATGATCTCCCCCTCAACGGAGAACCTAATGCTTTCTGGCTCATTATCTTTATTGCCTTTGCCATGACCGGATCGCTCGTTGTCTACCTCATCCATAAAAAAATGGTTCTAACACCTACTAATAACACTAAGGAGTATTTATGTCTCAATTTGATTTGACTCAATTAAGTAAAAAAATCAAGAATTCGTTCGCATCGCTAAACACCAATTGATTGAAAACGGAAAAAAACAGAAGAAGAGGCTACTAGCCTGATTGAAGAAATTCTTCCAGCTATCTTTGAAAACCAACCAAAAGGAGTAACAGCGCGAACTCTCTTTGGAGCTCCAACTGTTTGGGCCAATGCTTTTAGTGATAAGGAACGCTACGAAAAAGAGCATCCAAAAGAGAATGATGCTCCTCATCTCATGATCACAGATTCTTTCCTTCTTGTCTTTGGTCTCTTTGCTGCCATTTCAGCCTTCATGAACTTATTTGCTCCTCAGGGAACCACTTATGGACTCCTCACATTGACTCTTGGTAGCTTGGCTGGTGGGGTTGTGCTCTATTTGATGTATTACTACTTCTACCAATACTACGAAGTTTCTAAACGTGGAATGAAACGGCCTGCTTTAACCAAGTCACTTCCTATCCTAATGTTGGCGATGATCCTTTGGGTTGTGATTCTCATGGTCACTGCTTTGCTCCCACAATTCCTCAATCCGCGTGTACCAAACTGGTTCATGCTCTTACTCGGTGGTGGGGCTCTTCTCCTCCGCTACTATTTGAAGAAAAAATACAATATCAAGAGCGCCAATACAGCACCTCAACGACGCTAAAAAGAAACGGATGAAGTTTTCGTCCGTTTTTGTTTTTACTGTATTTCCCTGTTCAATCTTTTTGAAAAATAGAGGACTAAGTCATCATTGTTTTCACAAGAACTGTAAGGATCCAAGGGCTGATCCCTAAACCAAACTCCAGATCCATCTGGGATATAGCCCCGTTTGACATACAGTCTTTGAGCTGGGCCATAACCCGAGTGTAAACCAACCCCTAAAGTAACAATCTCTGATAGTAGCCGGACTCTTTTTTCCGCCTCTTCTAAGAGTTGATTCCCAATTCCTCGATTTCTAAATGGCTCAAAAACATTAAAATCAGATAGTTCAGGATAGACTCCCACGAAAGGGCCGTGCTTGGCATAAGGCAATATAGTGATATAACCTGCCACAAATCCATCCGACTCAGCTACTAATACGTCTCTCTTTCCGTTCTCCTGATCCTGAAAATAGCTGGCCAAGATATCCTCTCTACCCGGCCACCCTTGATGGATAAAGGCTTGAGAGATCCCTTCAATATCATACTCCATCATACTTCTGATGATTGTGCTTTCCTTCATGTTGCGCTCCTTGATACCTTTCTCCCCCTCATTATAGCATAATTAGAGCTTGGGAAAGGTTAAAGAGGGCCACCCGGACCTAACTCACTATTACATTTCTATGCTCGCAAAAAAAGATTCAAAAGGGTCTGAAAAAGAGGTCCACTGGACCTCAACTCGCTCTTACATTTCCAGGCTCGTGAAAAAAGACCCGTAAGGGTCTTTTCTTTAATCTTCGTTTACGAAAGGCATCAAAGCCATTACGCGAGCGCGTTTGATAGCTGTTGTTACTTTACGTTGGTTCTTCGCTGAAGTTCCAGTTACACGACGAGGAAGGATTTTCCCACGTTCTGAAACGAAACGGCTAAGAAGCTCAGTATCTTTGTAATCAACATATTCAATTTTGTTTGCTGCGATGTAATCAACTTTTTTACGGCGTTTGAATCCGCCACGACGTTGTTGAGCCATGTTTATTTCTCCTTTATAGTTTTAATTCGTTAAACCCATTCTTAGAATGGTAGATCGTCATCCGAGATGTCCATTGGATTAGCTCCGAATGGATTGTCATCACGTCCAAAAGTTTGGTGTTGCATTTGATGGTTCAGATCCTCCAAAGCTTGGAGCTGCACTTCCTGCAAATCCTCCAGCTGAAGCATAACCACCACCTGCTTGTCCTTCACGATTCGCGCGACTTTTCCAACAATTGGAAGCTGTCCGCTACGACTTCAGTGACATAAACACGTTGACCTTGCTGATTCTCATAATTACGAGTCTGGATACGACCTGTAATCCCAACTAAGGCACCCTTTTTTTAGCCCAATTTGCTAAATTTTTCAGCTTGTTGACGCCAAATCACACAGTTGATAAAGTCCGCATCTCGTTCACCATTTTGGTTTTTTTAAAATTACGGTTAACCGCGAGTGAGAATGTCGCAACAGCCTGATTTTTGAGGGGTATAACGAAGCTCAGCATCTCGAGTCATACGACCTACAAGTACAACATTGTTAATCATTAGTCACCTTCTTTATTCGTTAGGGCTTACGCGTCAACTTTTACGATCATGTGACGAAGAATGTCACCGTTGATTTTTGAAAGACGGTCGAACTCGTTAAGAGCTGCATCGTCGTTCGCTTCAACGTTTACGATGTGGTAAAGTCCTTCACGGAAATCTTGGATTTCGTATGCAAGACGACGTTTTTCCCAATCTTTTGATTCAACAACAGTTGCACCGTTGTCAGTCAAGATAGAGTCAAAGCGTGCTACCAAAGCGTTTTTAGCTTCTTCTTCAATGTTTGGACGAATAATATAAAGAATTTCGTATTTAGCCATTGATATGTTCCTCCTTTTGGTCTAATGACCCCAAGTTTTTGCAAGGGGTAAGTGAGGTTTGCTCACAAGAAACTATTATACCAGACTTTGGGATAGAAGGCAAGTAAAAATACCTTCTCTACATTCTTTTCGAAAAGTTTTATTTTTTTCTTCTATTATTTTCTCCTTTTTTACAACAAGAAATCTCTCCCTTTCCTTAAAGAAAACTGATATCAGTTAGCTTTTAAGAAAGGGCCGTTATACTACCTTCATCACAAACAAGAAACGAGGAACGCTTATGAATTATTTAGTCATCCCCGCTTATCAACCCGATCAAAAACTTCTCAAACTGGTAAATAAACTGAGAGAAAAATGTAACTTCTCCATTATCGTTGTGGACGATGGTAGTTCTGAGGACTGCCAAGCGATTTTTGAAAAATTAGACGGACTAGCTACAGTCCTTCACCACGAAACCAACCTTGGAAAAGGAGGGGCGCTCAAAACAGCTTACACCTACATTCAAGAGCAAGGGCAATATGGAACAGTCATCACCGCTGATGCTGATGGTCAACATAAGGTTTGGGACGTCTTCCGCGTAGCCAATCAATCACAAGAAAATCCGAACCAATTGGTTCTAGGGGCACGCGCCTTTTCAGGCAAGGTTCCTTTGCGTTCTGCTTTTGGAAATAAATTGACCCGCTTCTTGTTCAAGCAACAAACAGGGGTCGCTGTGACAGATACGCAGACTGGCCTTCGAGCCTTTACAACCAACATGATCCCCTTTATGTTAGATATCGAGGGACAACGGTATGAGTACGAAATGAATGTGCTCCTCGCAGCTAGCAAGGCCTTTCCCATCTTGGAAGTTCCGATTGAAACAGTCTATATCAATGACAATGAAGGGTCCCACTTCCGTCCTATTCGCGACGGTCTCATGATCTACAAGGACATGTTCAAGTTTGCCCTCTCTTCCCTGAGTAGCTTTATCGTGGATTACCTGGTCTATGCCTTCTTCCTTTTCGTGATGTTGGCTGTGCCGATTAGTCTTCGGATCCTCCTTGCAAACGGGATCGCTCGTGTGGCCAGCTCCATCTTTAACTACTCGACCAACAAACGTCTAGTCTTTAAGAACAAAGACAGCCTGGCTCGAACCGGAAGTGGTTACTTGGGACTTGCGATTGGACTCTTTATTCTCGATACCCTCTTGATTCGACTTTTCTATACAAGCTTTGGTCTCCATTTGCTCCTCAGCAAAGTGATCGTCGGACTCTTGCTCTTCGTCGTCTCATGGTTGATTCAGAAAAAAATCATTTTCAAGGAAAGGACTGCACCCACTCATGAAATTCTTTAAAAAATCGTATACCTATGCTGCTTGTTTCGGCATCCTGCTAACAAGCTCCTTCAGCTATTCTATGCTCAAGACCTTTATCTTATCGGATGCTATCCAAACAGTCAAAGCTACGACCACTGATACCAAGGCGGCTGAGGAGGCAGGAGCCTCTGCTACTACTACAGATACCAGTTACTCCGATGACAATATCCAGGTGAGCCTGACAGAAATAACAGTTGAAAACACTCAAGTTTACATTGCAGATATTACGGTTAGCTCTTCTGACTATCTAAAAACTGCTTTTGCTCAAAATACCTACGGGACAAACGTGACGGCTAAGACGTCCGTCACTGCAGCTGAAATAATGCTATTCTAGCCGTCAATGGAGACTACTACGGTGCTAATAGCACCGGCTATGTCATCCGAAATGGAGTGGTCTACCGCGATACGGTTCGCGAAGACTCTAGCAATGGCGACTTAGCGATTTATAAAGATGGTTCCTTCAAGGTTATCTACGAAGATGAAATCACTGCGGATCAGTTGGTCAAAGACGGGGTTGTTAATCTCCTTGCCTTCGGACCTTCCTTGGTTGAAGATGGAGTAATTACTGTCGATACGAACTCAGAGGTGGGACAATCCATGGCGTCTAATCCACGTACTGCCATTGGGATCATCGATGAAAACCACTACATCATTGTCGTCTCGGACGGCCGGACTTCAGAGAGTGAAGGGCTTTCTCTCTACCAATTAGCGGAAGTGATGAAATCGTACGGCGTCAAAACAGCCTACAACCTGGATGGTGGTGGATCTTCTACACTTTACTTCAATGGCCAAGTTATTAACAAACCAACTACAAATGGTACTATCTCAGAAAGGGCGGTGAGTGACATTGTCTACATCGGTTACTAATCCTATCAAACAACGGTTGAAAAAGACCATCCTCTGGTACACTCTGATTACAGCTTTCTTCTTCGTCGGAAGTCGCATCTACGAACACTTTAGTTTTGGCGAAACCTCTGCCTTCATGCACTACCTCTTCTTGATTCCTTTGATCGGCGGCACCCTGCTAGTGGCTCTGCAACTAGTGGTAAAAGGCCTTTCTCGACTCACTCTCAATCTTTGGAACTCAGCAGTTGCCACGGCAACTGCTGGAGTCCTCTACCGAGGCATTGTTAACCTCTCTGGTCGTTCAACAACTCTCGACCAACCCTACTATTATGTCGCAGGGATTTTCCTAGCCCTTGCCCTCATCAGCATCTTCTTTGTCCGAAGTGTCTGGGTGGAGAAAACAAAGTTAAGTACTTAATATTGAAAGCTCTTATCCAATTATTATGGATAAGAGCTTTTAGATTTTTTACAATACTATCTATCAAAAAAGAAATCAGAATAACTTCTGATTTCTTTTGAAATAAACTTATTTATTTACGTTTTCCCATTTCCAGTTGTGTACTTCTGGAATATCATCACCATGTTCACGGATGTAAGCATTGTGGAAGGCAATTGTTTCGTCCATTTGAGCTGCGAATTCAGCTGCTTCTGCTCCAAGAGCTGCATTGGCTGCATCTTGTGCCAAGTGGAAGCGATCCAATTCAGACATGACACGCATATCGAATGGTGTTGTGATATCTCCGTTTTCACGGTAACCATGTACACGAAGGTTATGGTTGTGACGGTTGAAGAAGATGTCACGGATCATGACTTCATAACCGTGGAAGGCAAAGATCACAGGTTTATCAGTTGTGAAGACTTTGTCGAACTCTTCATCTGAAAGTCCACGCGCATCGACGGATGGGTGACGCAATTTCAAGATATCTACCACATTGACAAAGCGGATCTTCAATTCTGGGAAGGCCTTGTGCAAGATTGTAATAGCTGCAAGAGCTTCAAGGTTTGGCTCTGTACCTGCAGCTGCAATGACAAGATCTGGATCTTCATCTGCTGAAACAGTTGATGCCCAATCGATCACCTTGTATCCTTCACGAACCAATTCCTCTGCTTCATCAGCTGAGTAGAATTGAGGACGTGGGTGTTTAGAAGAAACGATCAAGTTAATCATATCTTCTGCCTTGAAGGCTTGGTCCATCACCGCAAGCAACGTATTCGTATCTGCTGGCAAGTACTCACGGATATATTCTGGAGTTTTTCTGCCAAGTGAGTCAAGATACCTGGATCTTGGTGAGTGTAGCCATTGTGATCTTGTTGGAAAACAGTTGAAGTCGCAATCAAGTTCAAGGCAGGGTAGTTTTTACGCCATGTCGTGTGAGTCTTCGATTTACGCAACCATTTGAAGTGTTGAGTAATCATAGAGTCCACGACACGAAGGAATGATTCGTAAGAAGCGAAGAATCCGTGACGACCTGTCAAGACATATCCTTCGAGCATACCTTCTGCTTGGTGCTCTGACAATTGAGAGTCAATAACACGTCCAGCAGGGCTCAAAGCTTCATCGTAGTCTGGTTTCGTACGTCCTAACCATTGACGGCTTGTACGAGTGAAGACTTCTTGAAGACGGTTTGATTTAGTTTCATCTGGTCCAAAGATACGGAAGTTATGTGGGTTCGCATCCACAAGATCTGCTTGCATACTTACCAAACTCGATCATATCTTGGGCCATGATAGCCCCTGGTGTTTCAATCTTGAAGGCATGTTTCTTCCAATCAGCAGTGTCCATTGGTTCGATGACACCTGCGTTTGTGATTGGGTTCATAGCCATGCGACGGTCACCTTTTGGTGCAATTTCGGCAATTTCAGGAAGCAATTTACCAGTTTCGTCGAACAATTCAGCTGGACGGTAAGATTCCAACCATGAAAGAAGGGCATCTACATGCTCCATGTGGTGAGCATCTACTGGGATTGGAACTTGGTGCGCACGGAATCCACCCTCGATTGGTGTACCTTCCCAAGCTTTTGGTCCAGTCCAACCTTTAGGAATACGAGCAATCAAGACAGGATATACTGGTTGAGTTGCTTCTTCTGCAGAACCTTTACGAGCTTCTGATTGGACTTTCTTGATTTCTTCAATCGCTTCGTCTAATTTTTCTGCAAACAAAGCATGAGCTGCTTCGTGGTCGTCAGAAATAGCCGTTACGTCTGCAAAGATTGGTTTCCATCCAAGACCTTCAAAGAAGAGGGCCAATTCTTCGTCTGTTTGCGTTCAAAGATCGTTGGGTTGTGAATCTTCCCACCGTTGAGGTAGAAGATTGGAAGAACAGCACCATCGTTAACTGGGTTCAAGAAGGTATTGGCCAACCAACCAGCCATCAATGGACCAGTTTCTCCTTCGCCATCACCGATTACGGTTGCAGCAATCACATCTGGATTGTCCAAAACAGCTCCAGCTGCGTGAGAAAGAGCATAACCAAGTTCTCCACCTTCGTGGATAGATCCTGGTGTTTCAGGCGCCGCGTGAGAGGCAATCCCTCCTGGGAATGAGAAGATTTTACATAGGTGTTTAAATCCTTCTTCATTTTGTGGGATATTTGGATTCAATTCTGTGTAAGAACCATCTAAGTAAGAGTTGGACACCATAACTTGTCCACCATGACCTGGTCCTTCAATGTAGAACATATCCAAGTCGTATTTGTTGATGGCACGGTTCAAGTGAGCATAGATAAAGTTTTGTCCTGGTACAGTTCCCCAGTGTCCGATTGGGTGAGCCTTCAAGTCGTTTTCAACCACTTCACGTTTCAATAATGGGTTGTCTTTCAAGTACATTTGAGCAGCCGAAATGTAGTTGGCTGCACGCCACCACGCATCCACTTTATCCAAGTAAGCTTTGCTGTTAAAATCAACAGTCATATTGTCTCCTCTCAAATTCTAGCTATGATTCTGATGAATTAGAATCCAGTGCAAGTATTTAGGTTATAAACATCCTGTTTCATTCATATGAAGACAGAACGAACGCGAACCAAATTTTAATTCAATTCTTTTCTATTCTATCAATAATTTAGCTTTTTGTATATAGAAAAAATTAAAAAAAATATAGTTTTTTATAAAAAGTTGCAAATCTCTTCTAAAATCAAAGCATTTTTCAATCATTTTACAAACAGCTTTCTGCTTAGACCACTTAAAAAGCCTTTGAAATCAGCTATCTATAAATCCCCTTGTCACATAAAATCTTTCATGATATACTTTAGATGTCAAACTAAAGGAGATCATTATGATGACGGAAAAACGCAATAAAGGATTTGTGTCAGGTCTAGTGCTTGCCCTTGTCTTTCTTGCATTCGCAGGATTAGTATTTTCATTATGGATGGGCCGCCAGAACCCTTCTACTAGCTTTGCGAAGGCAGAAAAGTCTGGGGACCCTGTAACGATGAAGGTCTATGATATTACACGAGAACCTGTCGGAACTGTGGACAACGGCCACGTCCTCTATATCGTCCAGTACGATAACCAAAACGATGGTAGGTTTGCAGGGATCGAAGCCAAAAAAGACGATGCGACGATTAAAGAGGTCATTGATAAGGCAAAAAATGGGGAACTGCAGACCGATCCTTATCAACTAAAGGGAACGCAATTAGCCCCTTTGGCAAAGGATAGCAAAAATACATCTCGTAACGGTCGCATTGTTGGCTACAGTGAGTAAATTCATTCCCTCCTTGACCCTACTTCTATCGTATCACTCAATATGACGACTAGCTATTACTTGAGCCTTACGGAATATAACAAAGACTCCTTATTCCTCTTGCTAGGTTCAGTTGCTTTAGCTGGACTTGCCATTACAATGGTTGTAGCTAGCTTCTCCGTTCGGAAACGGACCATTGCTTCCTATCAGGAACTCCACCAAAACTATCCCGAACTCCAAGGAGATCTTAGCCGTTTGGCTGACGAGGCCAGTTACTACAATCAAGATTTAAAAGTTATCTTATACAAAAATCATTTGATCACCTATTTCAGAGGAACACAAACGATCGATTTGCGAGATGTGCAACAACTATACTTACATGTAACTCGCGTTCGTCAATCAGGGATTGCCCGCTCTATCTTCCAATTTTGCTACACCCGCAAGGATAAACCAAAGAAACAGTACCGTTTAGCAATTCGGAATAAGAAGAACGCAGAAGAGCAACTCTACACTCTCTTTGCACAGGTATCTGAGCGATTTCCAGATGTCAAGGTTGGGATTTAAAACGTCCCAATCCCCCTTTAGAAACTCTTTTCTAAGCACTAAAATCCCCTCATCAATTCATTCTGATGAGGGGATTTTTCTTCTTAGGTCTCATTTAAAATAAAGAGAATCAAATTACTTTCTTACCATTCTTATAGACATCTGTCACCAGATTCGTCGCAAAGAAATAGAAGAGATAATCTAGATTTGGTGCGTCGTAAATCGTGATATCAGCCTGTTTCCAACATCGAAAGAGCCAATCGTTTTGGCACGATCTACTGAATAAGCCGCATTAATAGTCACTGCATTGAGAATTTCAACTGGTGTCAAACGCATCATAAAGCAACCTAGATGCATAGCAAACTGAAGATTGGCTGTCGGACAAGAGCCTGGGTTGCTGTCAGTCGTTAGCGTAATAGCCATACCAGCATCCAACATCTTACGAGCCGGTGCATAAGTATCTTCCATTAGACTGAAGGTTGTTGCCGGCAAAAGATTTCCGATGACTTTAGCGGCTGCTAGTTTCTGAATGCCTTCATCGGTAATGACCATCAAGTGTTCTGCACTAGTGGATTCCAATTCAGCCGCTACATCCACGCCACCGATGGACTCAATCTCATCCGCATGAATCCGTAATTTGAAGCCCATTTCCTTGGCTTTCGACAGAAGGTAGCGAGATTCATCTGCTGTAAAGACACCTTTTTCACAGAAGATGTCACAGAATTCAGCCAGATTGCCTTCTTTCACCTTCGGAAGCATTTGATCAATGATGAGATCTAAATATTCCTTTGAACGGCCCTTGTACTCTGTCGGGATGGCGTGAGCTGCCATAAAGGTTGAAACGAGATCGATTTCATGGTCGTGATTCAAGGCTGCTACCACATCTAATTGCCGTTTTTCAGTTTCCCAATCCAACCCATAACCACTTTTAGCTTCAACAGTTGTCACCCCATGGCGCAACATATAATCCAAAAGACGTTTAGACTTGTCATAAAGATTCTCAAATGAAGCTTCTCGTGTCGCTCGAACAGTGCTCAGAATTCCACCGCCTTGAGCGAGAATATCTAAATAGGAAACTCCCGCTAACTTTTTAGCAAACTCATGCTCACGACTACCTCCATAGACCAAGTGGGTGTGGCAATCGATCAGACCGGGGGTCGCAACTTTTCCTTCACAAGACTTCACTTCCGTATGGTCGTCAATCAATTCTGGATCTGGTTGACCTGTTCCAACTGCAAGAATCTTTCCATCTTTAATGGCAATATATGCATCCGAAAGAATTTGGGCATCTGCCATCTCCTTGCCATAAAGAGGATGGCCTAGATCATTTGGACAAAACAACTGGTTAAAGTGGGTTAATAGTACATCAGCAGACATATGAAAACATTCCTTTCTATTTCCATTGTTATTCATTTTACAATTCTAAAGAAAAAAAGCGTCAAAAAAAGTCAAAAAAAGTTTTTCCCTCATTTTTTTGCTTTATTAAAAATTAAATTTATTTTTTTGACTCTTTATTGACGTTTCTTGGATACAATAAAGAAAATATAAATTCATAGTCTACACATAAGGAGGTTCCTACTATGTCATTTATAGACGATAAAGAAATTGCAGCTGCTATGTCTGTCAAACTTGACTTTGATGTCCTACCTGAAAAGGCAACTTTTCAAGAAGGCATCCGTCGTGCACCTGATAGAGGCTTCCGCTTAACGCAAGCTCAGACTGAGATTGCTCTTAAGAACGCTCTGCGTTACATCCCTAAAAAATTCCACCAAGAATTGATCCCAGAATTTCTGGAAGAACTAAAAACTCGCGGTCGGATCTATGGCTATCGCTTCCGTCCAAAAGATCGGATCTATGGCAAACCAATTGATGAGTACAAAGGAAAATGCACTGCTGCTAAGGCTATGCAGGTTATGATTGACAACAACTTGAGCTTTGAAATCGCCCTTTATCCATATGAATTGGTCACTTACGGAGAAACAGGTTCTGTCTGTGCTAACTGGATGCAATACAACTTGATCAAGAAATACTTGGAAGTCATGACAGAAGACCAAACCTTGGTGGTTGAATCTGGTCACCCTCTCGGCCTCTTCAAGTCTAAACCAGAAGCTCCTCGCGTCATCATTACCAACGGTCTCTTGATCGGTGAGTATGACAATATGCGCGACTGGGAAATCGCTGAAGAAATGGGCGTTACCAACTACGGTCAGATGACGGCTGGTGGCTGGATGTACATTGGTCCTCAAGGGATCGTTCACGGTACCTTCAACACTCTCCTTAATGCTGGACGTCTTAAACTCGGTGTGCCTGATGATGGCGACTTAACTGGTAAACTCTTCATCTCGTCTGGTCTCGGTGGTATGAGTGGAGCTCAAGGGAAAGCAGCTGAAATTGCAAAAGCTGTTGCCATCGTTGCAGAAGTAGACCGCTCTCGGATCGAAACCCGTCACTCTCAAGGTTGGATTAGCCAAGTAACCGACAGTGCCGAAGAAGCTGTGAAATTGGCTCAAGCAGCACTGGAAGCTGGTGAATCAACTTCTATTGCCTACCATGGTAATATCGTAGACTTGCTCGAATATGTCAACGAACACCAAGTCCACGTTCACCTCTTGTCTGACCAAACCTCTTGCCACAACGTCTATGATGGTGGCTATTGCCCAGTTGGGATCAGCTTTGAAGAACGGACACGTTTGTTGGCAGAAGACAAAGAAACCTTCCATCGCTTGGTCGATGAAACCTTAGCTCGTCACTTTGCAGTGATTAAAGCTTTGACGGCTAAAGGTACCTACTTCTTCGACTACGGTAATGCCTTTATGAAATCTGTTTACGACTCTGGCATCAAGGAAATTTCTAAGAATGGTCTCGATGACAAGGACGGCTTCATTTGGCCATCTTATGTAGAAGATATCATGGGACCTATGCTCTTTGACTATGGTTATGGTCCATTCCGTTGGGTCTGCCTAAGCGGTAAACACGAAGACTTGATTGCAACTGACCACGCTGCTATGGAAGCGATCGATCCAACTCGTCGCTACCAAGACCGCGATAACTACAACTGGATTCGCGATGCTGAAAAGAACCAATTAGTCGTTGGTACACAGGCTCGTATCCTCTATCAAGATTGTATGGGACGTGTCAATATCGCTTTGAAATTTAATGAACTCATTCGCCAAGGCAAGATTGGACCGGTCATGATTGGACGTGACCACCATGACGTATCTGGTACAGATGCTCCATTCCGTGAAACCTCCAATATCAAAGATGGTTCAAACGTTACCTGCGATATGGCGGTTCAATGTTACGCCGGTAACATGCGCTCGCGGTATGAGTCTCGTGGCTCTCCACAATGGTGGTGGTACTGGTATCGGTAAGGCCATCAACGGAGGATTTGGTCTCGTTCTAGACGGTAGCCACCGGATCGACGAAATCATCAAATCTGCGATTGCATGGGATACCATGGGTGGGGTTGCTCGTCGGAACTGGGCAAGAAATAACCATGCCATCGAAACAGCCATCGAATACAACCGCCTCCATGCAGGAACAGACCACATCACCATTCCGTATCTGGCAGATGAAGATTTGGTCAAAGATGCGGTTCAAAAATTGTTTTAACATCAAAAAATAAAAATTGAGAAAGGGGAGGAAATACAAAGACTCCTCCTCCCCAACTTCTCCTATAAAAAGAGGTAATCATATGGCAAAAATTGTTGAGTGTATTCCAAACTTCTCTGAAGGACGCAATCAAGCTGTGATCGACGGATTAGCAGCCACAGCAAAAAGTATTCCAGGTGTTACACTGCTGGACTACTCGTCTGACGCCAGTCACAACCGGAGCGTCTTTACACTCGTTGGGGATGAAGAAAGCATTCAAGAAGTTGCTTTCCAATTGGTAAAATACGCATCTGAAAACATCGATATGACCAAGCACGAAGGCGAACACCCTCGTATGGGGGCAACAGACGTTTGTCCTTTCGTTCCAGTCAAAGATATCACAACAGATGAATGTGTCGAAATCGCCAATAAAGTAGCCGAACGCATCAATCGTGAATTAGGTATTCCAATCTTCCTTTATGAAGATGCTGCAACTCGCCCAGAACGAAAAAACTTGGCGAAGGTTCGCAAAGGACAATTTGAAGGAATGCCAGAAAAACTGTTGGAAGAAGACTGGAAGCCAGACTACGGTGAACGCAAGATTCACCCAACTGCAGGGGTTACAGCCGTTGGTGTCCGTATGCCACTCGTTGCTTTCAATATCAACCTTGACACAGATGATCTAGAAATTGCCAACAACATTTCTAAAATCATTCGTGGATCTAGCGGTGGATACAAATACTGTAAAGCAATCGGTGTCATGCTAGAAGATCGCAACATCGCCCAAGTCTCTATCAACATGGTCAACTTGGAAAAATTCCCATTGTATCGCGTCGTTGAAACCGTTCGTTTCGAAGCACAACGCTACGGGGTTCGCATCACTGGAACAGAACTCATTGGACTGGCTCCTGCTAAGGCTTTGATTGACTCTGCTGAATACTACTTGCAATTAGAAGACTTTGACTATAGCAAACAAGTCTTGGAAAATCACTTGTTGGGTTAGAAAGGGAGTTCTATGAAACTAGTTGACTTAAGTATTACAGAGTTTGCCAAGGTTCTTGGTTCAGATGCCCCAGCTCCAGGTGGCGGTTCTCTGTCTGCCCTATCTCTTTGCAAACAGGGATTTCACTTACAAAAAAATGGTCTGTGAACTGACCATCGGTAAGAAAAAATACGCTGAATTTGAAGACCACATCAAAGGGGTTCACGAAAAAAGTGCCCACCTCCAAGACCAATTACTAGAAGCCATCGACAAAGATACAGAAGCTTTCAACGTGGTATCAGCAGTCTTTGATCTTCCAAAGGAAACGGAAGAAGAGAAAGTCGCTCGTCGTGAAGCCATGCAAAAAGCTTTGAAACATGCGACAGTATCTCCTTTCTCTATGATGGAGCTCATCGTTGAGGCGCTTGAAACAACAAAAGAAGCTGTTGGTAAGTCCAACACCAATGCGGCGAGTGACCTAGGAGTGGCTGCTCTCAATCTCAAGGCTGGACTTCAGGGGGCTTGGCTCAATGTCCTGATCAACATTTCAGGAATCAAGGACCAAGACTTCGTCCAAGAATACCATAGCAAGGGACTCGAACTCCTCCAAACAGGCTCTGAGCTTGCAGATAACATTTACCAAAGCATTTTAGAAAGCCTATCTTAAACCTACCAATTAACGTTATAACTTTAATACCTACAAAGAAAGAAGGGGATTCTATGGTTTTATCGGATATTGAAATTGCCAATTCTGTCCAAATGAAGCCCATCATGGAAATCGCTGCTGAACTTGGATTGACTGAAGACGACATTTCGCTCTACGGAAAATACAAGGCAAAAATCGATAGCAACCAACTGGAACAACTAAAGGACAAGGAAGATGGAAAGCTAATCCTCGTGACAGCCATCTCTCCGACACCTGCTGGAGAAGGAAAGACAACCACCTCTGTTGGACTAGTGGATGCCCTCTCTGCTATCGGTGAGAAAGCGGTCATTGCCCTCCGCGAACCTTCACTTGGCCCTGTCTTTGGGATCAAGGGTGGTGCTGCCGGTGGTGGGTACGCTCAAGTGGTTCCAATGGAAGATATCAACCTTCACTTTACCGGAGACTTCCATGCCATTGGGATTGCCAACAACTTACTTGCAGCCTTGATTGACAACCACATCCATCATGGCAATGAGTTGGGCATCGATTCTCGTCGCATCACCTGGAAACGGGTGGTCGACATGAACGACCGGCAACTCCGCCATATTGTAGACGGCCTTCAAGGAAAGACAAACGGAGTTCCTCGTGAAGATGGCTTTGACATCACGGTGGCGTCTGAAATCATGGCTATTCTCTGTCTCTCAGAAAATATCCTTGACCTCAAAGAACGCCTCGATCGCATCATTATTGGGTACAACTACCAGGGACAACCAGTGACAGCCAAAGACCTCAAGGCTGGAGGTGCCATGGCAGCTGTTCTCAAAGATGCCATCCATCCAAACTTGGTACAAACCTTGGAGCATACTCCGGCTATCATCCACGGCGGACCATTTGCCAATATCGCTCATGGCTGTAACAGTGTGCTGGCTACCAAACTAGCCCTCAAATATGCAGACTATGTCGTGACAGAAGCTGGTTTTGGAGCAGACCTCGGTGCTGAAATTCATCGACATCAAATGCCGCATGGCCGGACTCAAACCTGCTGCCGTTGTCCTCGTCGCGACCATCCGTGCTCTCAAGATGCATGGTGGTGTCGCCAAAGCGGACTTGGCTACTGAAAATGTCCAAGCCGTGATCGATGGTCTGCCAAACCTGGACAAACACTTGGCCAACATCCAAGAAGTCTACGGTCTACCTGTGGTCGTTGCCATCAACAAATTCCCGCTGGATACAGAGGCTGAGCTAGAAGCTGTCTATGAATCTTGTAAGAAACGCAATGTAGACGTGGTCATCTCTGATGTCTGGGCACATGGTGGAGCTGGCGGCCGTGACCTAGCTGAAAAAGTCATTCAACTAGCTCAAGAAGAAAACCACTTCTCTTATGTTTATGACCAAGAAGACAGCATTGAAACAAAATTGACCAAGATCGTCACAAAAGTCTATGGTGGTAAAGGCATCAGCTTAACACCCGCGGCCAAACGCGAACTAAAAGAATTGGAAGCACTTGGTTTCTCCAACTACCCAATCTGTATGGCCAAAACGCAATATTCCTTCTCGGATGATGCCAAGAAGATCGGAGCACCGAAAGATTTCACTGTCAAAATCAGCAACCTTAAGGTGGCAGCAGGAGCTGGCTTTATCGTTGCGCTCACAGGAACGATCATGACCATGCCTGGCCTACCAAAAGTTCCAGCCAGTGAAAAGATTGATATCGACGCCCAAGGCAATATTACTGGTCTCTTTTTAAGAAAGAGGAGGTCCTATGGTGACTATCCTTCATCTCACCCCCGCAGATTATCAGATTTCTACTTGGTCTGGTGGTCAAACCACCCAACTCTTCCTCTCTCCAAAAGAGGGAAGTTATCCAGATCGGACCTTTGACTTTCGCCTCTCTACTGCAACGGTGGAGGTTGAAAAAAGTGATTTTACTGATCTCACTGGCTACCACCGAATCTTGATGCCTCTGACTTCATCGATTACACTCACCCATCAACATAAAGAAGTTGTTTGAAGCCATTTCAAAGCTACTTCTTTGACGGGGGAGATCCCGTATCTAGCCAAGGGACCTGTCAAGATTTTAATCTAATCTATAAACCTTCTTATCAGGGGCATATGAGTGCTATATCCCCAAAAGAAAGTGTCACGAGCCAGAGTCGCTATCAATTGATCTATGCTCTCTGTCCACTAACACTTGAATGGAAAAAGGGACAACTTTACTCCCTCAAAACTCACGAGCTCCTGTTTATCGAACAAGCATCTCCTCTTCAAGAGATGACAATTACGTTTTCACCCCTTCAGTCTGGGAAGCAACCGATTGCTATCTGGACTGCGCTAAGATAATGTTTTAAAGGAGAGACATTATGAACGGAGCACATAAACAGTCGATTGAGGAACAAGAAAAAGCGAAATTCAGCTTTAGCGGTGCCACTCTATACGGTATCAATGCCGTGATTGGGTCTGGTATCTTCCTCTTGCCCAAAAAGATATATTCTGGCCTCGGACCAGCTTCCCTGGCCGTCATGTTTGGAGTAGCTATTCTTGTCATGCTACTATCAGCCTGTCTGGCTGAAACGGCTGGCTACTTTGATAAAAACGGTGGAGCCATGCAATACTCAAAAGCAGCTTTCGGAGACTTTGTCGGCTTTAACGTCGGGATCCTCGGATGGGCCGTTACCGTTATCGCTTGGGCTGCTATGCTAGCTGGTTTTGCTAAGATCTTCATCATTACCTTCCCAGCATTCGAAGGCTACAACCTACAGATTAGTATCGTTATGTTGGTTCTCTTGAGTCTTATGAACATCGCCGGTCTGAAAACATCGAAAATGTTCACACTGACAGCTACTGTTGCAAAATTAATCCCAATTGTCCTCTTCTCACTCTTCGCCATCTTCTTTATTCCTGGTGGAGTAAGCAAGGGCAACTTCACACCTTTCCTTCAATTGGAAAGTGGATCAAATCTCTTTAGTGCTATTTCTAGTACCGCTGTTTACATCTTCTATGGATTTATCGGATTCGAAACCATGTCCATCGTTGCAGGGGAAATGCGTAACCCTGAAAAGAACGTTCCTCGTGCTATCTTGGGATCCATCAGTATCGTCTCAGTTCTCTACATGTTGATCATCGCTGGAACAATCGCTATGCTTGGTGGAGGCATTATGGGAACCGAGGCACCAGTACAAGACGCATTTGTTAAAATGATTGGCCCTATCGGTGCCCCTCTTGTCTCCTATGGTGCTCTCATTTCAATCGCCGGTCTCAACATCGGTGAATCCATTATGGTTCCTCGTTTCGGTGCTGCCCTAGCAGACGAAAAACTCTTGCCAGCAGAACTTGGAAAAACAAACTCCAAGAATGCTCCTGTCATTGCCATTATCATTTCCGGTTTCTTTGCATTCTTACTCTTGTTATCTGGATCTTTCGAGATCCTTAGCAACTTTCAGTGTTGTTTTTCCGTTTCTTCCAATATATTCCGACTGCTTTGGCAGCGCTCAAACTCAGAAAAATGTACCCAGAGAAAAAGGTTACCTTCCGAGTGCCATTCGGTCCAGTTATCCCAATTTTGGCTGTTGTCATCAGTATCTTGATGATTGCAGGGGATAATCTAATGAACTTTGTATGGGGAGCTATCGGTCTAGTAATCGCTAGTGGACTTTACTTTGTTTTTCCACGGTGACAAACTAGCTAAAAAAATAAAACAGTCCTCACCAATTCTATTTACACTTAGATGGGAACTTAGGGAGGAGCAAAGCATTCCTTTGCTCCCTAGCCCATCTAGAAGCCACGAATATCAAACCTGAGCTCTTTTTCTCTAAGACTTCTTTTCAATCCTTCTAAGAATCATAGACAATGGGCTCACGTTTGGTATTCAAACCGAAAGTAAACAAATCTACTTCTACAGAACAATTCATAATCGGAGGTTTTATATGACTCAATTGATTCATTTAGATGGTAACAGCTTAACACTGGAAGAGGTCATCGCCGTCGCTCGGCACGGTGCCCAATGTGAGTTAGACGAAGCGACCAAAGAAGCTGTTATCGCATCTCGTAAAATTGTTGATGATATCGTCCGTGAAAAAAACGTGTTGTCTATGGTGTGACCACTGGATTTGGCTCTCTCTGTAATGTCAGCATTTCTCCAGAAGATACTGTCCAACTGCAAGAAAACTTGATTCGTACCCACGCATCTGGTTTTTGGTGATCCACTTCAGAAGATGCCGTTCGTGCTATCATGCTCATCCGGATCAACTCGCTCTTAAAAGGCTATTCTGGCATTCGTCTGTCAACTGTTGAAAAACTATTAGAATTGCTTAACAAAGGAGTGACTCCTTATATTCCAGAAAAAGGATCACTCGGAGCTTCCGGAGACCTTGCCCCCCTTTCTCATATGGTGCTCCCAATGTTGGGACTTGGACACGCCTACTACAAAGGTCAACTCTTGAGCGGTCAAGAAGCTCTCGACCAAGCTGGTATTGAAAGATCCAATTGGCTGCCAAAGAAGGGCTTGCTTTGATCAATGGTACGACTGTCCTAACCGGTATCGGCGCTCTTGCGACTTATGATGGTATCCAATTGCTCAAACTGTCTGACATTGCCGGTGCTCTTTCAATGGAAGTCCACAATGGTATTACCAGCCCATTTGAAGAAGACCTTCATACTATCCGTCCTCAAAGTGGACAATTGGCAACCGCTCGTAATATCCGTAACCTCCTTGAAGGAAGCAAAAACACAACTGTTGCGACCCAACAACGGGTACAAGATCCTTATACACTCCGTTGTATTCCTCAAATCCATGGAGCCAGCAAAGACTCTATTGCTTATGTAAAAACAAAAGTTGAAATCGAAATCAACTCTGTGACAGATAACCCAATCATCACCAAGGAAGGACACGTCATCTCCGGAGGTAACTTCCACGGTGAACCAATGGCACAACCATTTGACTTCTTGGGTATTGCCCTTTCTGAGATCGGAAACGTATCTGAACGTCGGGTGGAACGCTTGGTCAACAGCCAGCTTAGTAAATTGCCATCCTTCTTGGTCAAACACCCTGGCCTCAACTCAGGCTTCATGATTACGCAGTATGCTTGTGCTTCTCTTGCATCTGAAAACAAAATCTTGTCTCACCCAGCCAGCGTTGACTCTATCCCATCTTGTGAAAACCAAGAAGACTTCGTCAGCATGGGAACTACAGCAGCTCGTAAAGCAGCAGAAATCCTTAAGAATTCACGCCGCATCGTTGCTACTGAAATTATGGCAGCCTGCCAAGCCTTGGATCTCAAACCAGAAAATCATGAACTTGGTAAAGGTACAAAACCAGCCTATGACATGATTCGCAGCAAGGTGGCCTTCATTGAATTTGACAAGGACATCGAAATCTTCGAAGAACTCAATAAAGCATCTGCTGTTGTCGAAAGTGAAGAATTCTTAGCAACCATCGAAAAAGCAGTTGACTTAAGCATTCAATACTGATACAGTAAGGATACAGCAGAAAAAGGCTGAGAAAATTTCTCAGCCTTTCCAATTCTAGCCAAATACCAACAAACGGAGGCATGTAACGTGCTTAGAGATTATTACCCAACGACTTACAGTTATTACCAAGGCAGTATTGAAGACAATCCTTATACAGCCAAATGGGGAATGCTGACGAAGTTTTTGGATTTGAATGATGAAACCTTGACTCCTTTTGAAGAAGTCACCTTTGGAATCCTTGGTTTTAAAAGCGATAAAGGAGTCTATATCAATAACGGTCGCGTCGGTGCTGTCGAAAGTCCTAATGCTATTCGCACCCAGCTCGCCAAACTTCCTTGGCACTGGGGCACCAACGTCACAGTTTGATGTCGGAAATATCGATGGCCCCAATCGTTCTCTTGAAGATTTGCAAGAGAGCCTCTCTCTAACTGTCAAACGGATGTTGGAGCTAAATATTCAACCAATCGTCCTCGGTGGAGGGCACGAAACGGCTTATGGTCACTACCTGGGCCTCAAATCCTCCTTGCAACCAGATGAACAATTGGCTGTCATAAACCTAGATGCTCACTTTGACCTGCGTCCTTACGACCAAACTGGTCCCAACTCTGGAACAGGATTTCGCCAAATGGCAGACCACGCAAAAGAAGAGAGCAAAGATTTCCCTTACTTGATTTTGGGCATCCAGGAACACAGCAACAACCTGTTCCTATTCAACTATGTGGCAAAAACACCAAGCATTGATTTCTTAACAGGACAAGATCTCTTCCGGATGAGCCACCAGGCCATTCTTGATCGGATTGATCAATTCTTAGAAAAACAGACAGCGGTCTACCTCTCTATCGATATGGACTGCTTTGCCGTTGGTTCTGCCCCTGGCGTCAGTGCCATCCAGTCACTTGGTGTGGATCCAAAACTAGCCCTAATGTTGCTCCAACACATTGCTGCTAGCGGCAAACTGATTGGATTTGATATTGTCGAAGTTTCCCCTCCTCATGATATTGACAACCACACCTCCAATCTTGCCGCCACTTTTATCTTTTACTTGACCCAAATCTTGTCTCAACAAAATTAAGATTCAAAACCTCTCTAACATACAAAAGGCTTATCAACATCCAGCCATTGGGTGTTGATAAGCCTATTTTCATTCTTCCTTCATGACACTTGATGAGCTACACTAGAGATTTTTTAATCTCTTGAGGAAGGGACGGTCTCTATACGGAGTCAGATGTTGCTCTGCCAGTTTCTTGTAGTAGTCCTTATCTTCTTTCAAGAAAGCGCTCAAAGCAGGAAGCAATTGCTCTCCTTGCTCCTTCTGGGCTGCCAAGAAGGCTAAGAGATAACAAACCATCCCCTTGTCTCGCGCATTCGTCGTTTGCTTCATGGTTCCTTCTTTACGAGCCAGATAAGTTGCCACCTTCTCTTGCTCTCCAAAATGACAGGCGATTAAGGATTGATAAAATTCGAGCAATTCTTCCTTCCAAGGGAAGCGAACCCCGGACAAAACCTTTTGAGCCCTGTCAAAATAGAAGCGGGCTTGGACCAAATCTCCCTTCCAATAGTAGGCAATCCCAAGATCAATTTCAAACACCACTCGGACTGAATCAACAGATTGATCTCCCACCAAGCGTAGGACCTCTTCCAAATGGGTGACAGCTACTTGAAAATGCCCTCTCACTTGCTCTATTTCAGCCAGGTAGGCTAAAGATGCTGCAATTTGAATGGCATACTTGGCCTGCATGCTATTGGTCAGACTAAAGCAATCAATGGAGCGATAGAGGTGTCGGGTCGCCTGCTCCTCATCCCCTACCATCAAATGGTACAACCCCTTCAAACGTAACTGAATCGCAATCGCTTCATGGTTGTTGGCCTGAATCGCATCTTCTAAAGCCAAATCTGTGTAATAGGCCATTTCAGAAATATTTTCTGTTTGAATGCAATAATAAATGATTTGCCGGTACCCTTCTAAAAGAAAGTCGAGCCGTTTGAGTTCCCGCGCATAGGAGATGACCTTTTGAATATCATGAATCCCCTTTTGGTACTCACCACTTCGAATGAAGTAGCGCCCCTCTAAATACAAGTAGCGCAGTTGCAAATACTTGTAGTCTCTATCTTTTTGGTGTCGTGAAAAAAGCTGATCCAGTTCTCGACGAAGACGAGAGAGTTCCCCAAAAATATCCAAATGGCTATTTTCACCATCTGATACTCCCCCTTCTTCTCCCTTGGAGTATATTGGGAATAGTTCATGTTCTAGCTGGAGGATTTCTTCCAAGTAGGTTAGCTCAAAGGATAGGGAACACAAGAGATTTTGGGACTGCTTGTATTGGTAAGCTATTTCCTTATAGAAGAGCAGGTCTGTCGAATCTTCTAAGGTTTCTTCCAGTTTTTGCGCGATTTGTTGATGGAAGAGACGCCGTCTGGCTGGTGACAGGAGTTGGTAGAAATACATGGCTACCAATTGCTTGCAAAATTGGACTAAGAGATCCTCCCCCTCCTCCACTATTGAGATGATTCCTCTTTGAGCTAAAGGATCTAATAATGCAGTTAAAACAGAAAGATCTGTAGCTGTCAAATCGGCCAAGATAGACATGGATATCGGCTTATGAAAACAAGACAAATAATGAAGAAGGGACTCCTCTTCACTGCTCAAGTCACCCAGCTCTTGAGACAGATAGGCTTGAATAATATCAGGTAAGGGCTCTAAACTTTCCTTCTCTTTCCACTCTTCTATATAGCTGGACAACAAGAAGGGACTACCTTCACTCCACTCCATCATTTGCTCGATCAGGGCTGGTTCTATCTGCCCCAGTTGCCCTTGTAAGAGTGATCGACTTTCACTCGGATCAAATTGGTCAACTCTAGCTGGGACAACCGTCTCTCGACTTTTAAACTCCCAAAGAAGGTGACCAAGAATTCCGGCAAAGGCCCCTCAGCTGTAACAATCAGTTGCCATCTTTCCCCGCTACTTTTCTCCTCCAATTGCTTTACTTTATTGAATGAGGCCGCATCCATCCACTGAGCATTTTCAAGCAGAATCAGGAGAGGTTTTTCTTGGCTGAGTCTTTGAAGGTGCTTCCGGACAGCAGGGAGATTGTCCGCTTTTCCTAGAGGAGGAGCTTCCAAGCCCCCACTCACTTTCTCTAGGGAAGCTTTGAGGTCGTCCCAGATCCCTCCTTCTTCTTGGCGACTGCCGACTTTGCCTTCCAGCTTGACAAAGCTAAAACTACGATTGGACAGCAAGACCAATTGACGCAATAAACGTTTTTTGCCTGTTCCAGATTGCCCCATGACCAAGAGAGGGCCAACCGCTTCCCCCTTCTCTACTAAGGATAGGTATTCTTCCAGTTGGGACAGTTCTTGTTTGCGACCAAAGAAAGGGAGTTCTCGGACATTCACACGATTGCTCTGTTTATGGGTTCGCTTAGCTTCCAAAACAGAATGATACAGTTCTTCTATCACTCGACTAGGACGAACATTCAGCTCACGATCCAATAAATCCACCAGATTGTAATAGGTCTCAAAAAATTTCCCCAGCTGGTGATGAACTCTATAATACTCCATCAAGAGCTGGTAGTTCTTTTCTTCAAATTCATCCAGCTCTACTAAATGGTGGAGTAAGGACTCTATACCAGGGTCTCCCAGCCCCTCTTTGTCAATCTTTTGATAACAGCTTTCAATATAGAGTTGCTTATAAGCGCTCCGTTTACGGGAAGCCCACTGGTCAAAGTCCTCATCATCCTTGACGTAGAAGCCTTCCAGAAAATCTCCCTGATAAAGATGTAAATTGCTTATCGGATCCCTTTCAAAAAGCTGGACATCCAAAGAAAGATTCAGCTCAGAATTAAGGGCCAAGCTACTCCTACTTGGAGAAACAATGACATCTCCTTCAAAGATTTTATTAGCTTGGTAAACAGTATTCCGTAGATTTTTCCGAGCGACTTGGTTTTCCTTGTCCCCCCAGAGAATGCCCGCAATTTCATCACGGTTGACCTCACCCGATACAGCTAAGTAATAAAAATAAAGCCTCCATCTTCGAGAAGGAAAAAAACGGATGTCTTTCTGTTGGAAAAACAACCTTAGGGGGTCCAAATAACTTCAACGTGAGTTCTCTCTTCATTGCAAGCGCCTCCAAAATCTTCATATTAATACTATAAAAAAAAAGTTGTCTTTTAGCAAGCGATTGGCCCAAGTAAAAAAGAGACTGAGAAAAATTTTTCTCAATCTCTACAATTCCTGCTTAGACTGTTGATTAAATCACTTCAAATTTGGTTGGTGTTCAAATAAGGCTTTTTGTTGCATGGTGGACATGATAGGCTACATCTTCATTGTTCATGGTGTAGAGATGGACACCAGCAACATCTTGTGTGACCAAATCAACGATTTGATCCACCGCATAGGCTAAACCAGTACTTACGAAGAGATTTTTGGATCATGTTCATACTTATCCAGAATGGCTTTGAACTTCCGTGGGATATGAACATTTTCACAAGTCTTCAACAAGCGAAGGGCCTGGTTTCTGTTAAGAATTGGCATCACCCCTGCATGAATGGGAACATCAATTCCCGCCAAGGTACACTTATCTTGAAAATCGTAGAAACGCTCATTGTCAAAGAAAAGCTGAGTCACTAGGCTCGAACATCCAGCATCCACTTTCTTTTTCAGATTTTGAATATCTGAAATTTGGTTGGCGAATCTGGGTGACCTTCTGGGTAACAAGCACCGATCACATCAAAGTGAGGAGCTTCTGTTTTAATAAATTCAATCAAGTCCGTTGCATAACGAAAGTCTTTTAAAGGCTCAATACCAGGAATAATATCACCACGAAGGGCCAAAATCCGATGAACCCCTACTTGATCTAATTCATGAAGGGTATCTGCTACTTTTTCCTTGCTTAGATAGATGGCAGGTAAGTGGGCAATGGTCGGAATAGACAATTCATTCTGAATATGATTGGCTAAAGCAACCGTCGTCTCTTTGATATTGTATTTATTATTGCTAGCTGTCACACTGATAAAGTGTGGAGCTAATTCCTGCATATTTTCCAAGGCACGTAAGAGCTTGGCATTGCCTACTTCAGGATTTGGAGGGAAAACCTCAAAGGAGAGCGACGGTGTTTGCTTAGTCATCAAATGTATTCCTTTCTTGATTGAGCAATTCTTTTTTTGCTATCGAGCAAGCTTAGGAATTTCTACTTGCTTTATAGCGCTTTACGAGCAGCTTTTGCCGCTTCTACAAGACGGATCAAGCTTTCTTTTGTTTCTTTAATTCCACGTGTTTTCAAACCACAGTCAGGGTTGATCCAAACTTTTCTGCTTGGTACTTTGGCAAGGATAGCTTCGATAGTGTGATCGATTTCGCCTTCGTTAGGCACACGAGGTGAGTGGATATCGTAAACCCCAGGTCCAACTTCTGTTTGGAAGTTTCGCTTTGAGTTCGTCCAAGATTTCAAGGTTTGAACGGCTTGCCTCAAATGAGATGACGTCTGCATCCATGTTGTCGATGGCTGGGATAATATCTGTAAATTCTGAGTAACACATGTGCGTGTGGATTTGTGTGTCTGGTGCTACTGTTGAATGTACCAAACGGAAGGCTGGAATAGCCCAGTCAAGGTAGTCTTCGTACCAGTCACTACGACGAAGTGGCAATTTCTCACGAAGAGCAGCCTCGTCGATTTGGATAATCTTCACGCCTGCAGCTTCAAGGTCAAGAACTTCATCCTTGATAGCAAGAGCGATTTGAAGAGTAGAATCCTTGATAGAGATGTCTTCACGTGGGAATGACCAGTTAAGGATGGTAACAGGTCCAGTCAACATCCCTTTAACAGGTTTGTCCGTACGGCTTTGTGCGTAGCTAGACCATTTAACAGTGATTGGGTTAAGACGAGTGACATCACCCCAGATGATTGGTGGTTTAACCCCGCGCATACCATATGATTGTACCCAACCATTCTTAGAGAAGAGGTAACCGGACAAGTTTTGACCGAAGTACTCAACCATGTCATTACGCTCGAATTCACCGTGTACAAGCACGTCAAATCCAACTTCTTCTTGCCATTTGATCCATTCGTCGATAGTTTCAGCAAGGAAGGCATCGTATTCTTCTTGTGACAATTCACCCTTACGGAAAGCCAAACGTTTCGCACGAACTTCCTTGGTTTGAGGGAATGAACCGATCGTTGTTGTTGGAAGGGCTGGAAGTTTGAAGGCATCTTCTTGGATAGCTTCACGTTCTGCAAAGGCTGGCAAACGAGTGTAGTCTGCATCAGTCAATCCAGCGATACGCGCACGAAGCTCCGCATTTGCTCCGACACGTTCTGTCGCAAAGAGTTCTTTGTTTGCTGCAAGAGCTTCTTCACCTTGACCATTGCGGATAGCATCCAAGTCACGAAGTTCTTCCAATTTTTCAACAGCAAAGGCAAAGTGATTCAAGATAGCTGGTTCAAAGTCTTCATTGGCAGTTGTAAATGGCACATGAAGCAGTGAGCATGAGCTAGTCAAAACGATGTTTTCAGCTGGTACTTGTTTCAAGATTTCCAAGCTTGCTTCGTAGTTGTTGCGCCAGATGTTCTTACCATTGACAATCCCTGCATAAAGAGTCTTGTCAGCTGGGAAGCCACCTTTAACGAGTTCAAGAGTTTTCTTCCCTTCAACGAAGTCCAAACCAATCGCATCTACTGGCAAATTCACAAGGTCAGCGTAGATGTCACGTACATCACCAAAGTAAGTTTGGATCAGAACCTCAAGACCTTTCTTGTCAGCCAAGAGCTTGTTGTAGAGGTTCAAGAAGAGCGCTTTTTCTTCAGCTGATAAATCTTTAACAAGAGCAGCTTCATCCAATTGAATACGAGTTGCACCAAGCTCAGCCAATTTAGCAAAAACATCTTGGTAAGCAGCCACTAAGCTATCAACGAAGTCTTCTGCCTTCACGCCTTCTTCGAAGTCTGATAATTGAAGGAAAGTGAATGGTCCAACCACAACTGGACGAGTGTCAAGACCCAAGTCTTTCGCTTCTTGGTACTCATCAAAAATCTTGTGACCAGCCAATTTGACTTCTGTTGTTTTTTCAAATTTTGGAACGATATAGTGGTAGTTGGTGTTGAACCATTTCTTCATTGGAAGAGCACGCACATCCCCTTTTTCTCCCTGGTAACCACGCGCCAAGGCGAAGTAGCGTTCAAGGTCAGACAAGTCCAAGTTTTGAACCGATGCAGGAACCACGTTGAAAAGGAAAGCAGCATCGAGGAAGTTGTCATAATGAGAAAAGTCATTTGATGGGATTTCAGTGATCCCTTTTTCTTTGACAATGTTCCAGTGTTTGGCACGCAATTCTTTTGCAGCGTCCAACAAATCTTCAGCTGTAATTTCGTTTCTAAAATATTTCTCAGTTGTAAATTTTAGTTCGCGGAATTCACCCAAACGAGGGAATCCGATGATTGTAGTTGACATGTTTTGTCCTCCAAAAATTCAAGTTGAGTCTATCTTATCAGAAGAAGCACCTTCTGTATAATTGCTTTTCAATGGTTTACGATATAGCCAGAAACTATAACCTTATAGATCAAGGGTTTTCACCTCTTGCCATTCACCAGAACTAATAGTCCTTATAAAAAATAACTATAAGCTTTCTACCAGGCAGGCCGAGGATCCTCCCATTGACCAGCCCTAGTCTCCTCTAAAACAAGAGAGTGGGACAGAAATCTGTCATTCGTTAGAATTCGATTTCGTCGTCCCACCTCCGCACAGTTGAGTAGGGCTGTAAAAGCTGATGAAATCAGCCTAGTAGAGCCCACTCAACCACTGCGTCTTGCTCGACAATCCAAAAACAATTGAGAGGCTAGGACTTTTGTCCCAGCCTCTTTGTAGTAATTTATGCTCTAGTTAGTTGCACACAAAAAGCATCCCAAGGCTCCAATACCTTCTTCTCTTTGACCTGCTCTACTTCTGTATTGCTAATGAGGACAGACTGGTAGTCTTTCTCCAGTTCAAAACTCTGGGTTTGATTAGACAGATTGACCACAATCAAATAGCGTTGGTCCCCATCGACCCGTTGGTAGGCAAAGACTTGATCTGCTGTATCCACTAGCTCAAAATCCGCAGAAATCAACCAGTCTTGTTCCTTACGGAGAGCAACCAATTGCTGATAGGTATAAAAAATGGATGAGGAGTCGGCCAAAGCCGCTTCTACATTGATTTCATGATAGTTTGGATTAACTGCTAGCCAAGGAAGACCGGTCGTAAAACCAGCCTGTGGCTGGTTGGACCACTGCATCGGAGTCCGAGCATTATCCCGGCCAATATGCCGGATCTGGTCCATAATGGTGTCGAAGTCTACTCCCTTTTCTAGGCTTTCCTTAGCGTAGTTAATAGACTCAATATCCTCGATTTCGTCTAGGCTCTTAAAAGGATAGTTGGTCATGCCAATCTCTTCACCCTGGTAGATATAAGGCGTCCCTCTCATCAAATGAAGAAGAATGGCTAGAGCCTTAGCGGACTTCACCCGGTAAGCTTGGTCATCTCCCCAGGCAGAAACAATCCGAGGAAGATCATGGTTGTTCCAAAAGAGGGAGTTCCAGCCTTCGTCCATGCCCAGTTCCGTCTGCCACTTGTTGAAGATTTCTTTCAACTTAGGAACATTGAGCTTCTTCGCATAGTGCCATTTGGCTGGCCTTCTTGGAAGAGAAGCCCGATGTGTTCAAATTGAAAGACCATTGACAATTCCTCATTGTCAGGACCAGAGTATTGCTTGGCAATCTCAGGTGTAGCTCCCCAAGTCTCTCCAACCGTCAACAAATCCTTATCTCCGAAGGTCGCTCGATTCATTTCTTTCAGATAGGGGTGGAGCATGGGACCATTGGCCACGATTTTCTGATCCGGAATTTTTCCAATCATGTCGATGACATCCATCCGAAAACCACCGATCCCCTTGTCGATCCAAAAATTCATCATATCGTAAATCTTCTGCCGAAGGGTCTCATTTTCCCAATTCAGGTCTGGTTGTTTCTTACTAAAGAAGTGCAAATAGTACTGCTGGGAAGCTGGATCCAATTCCCAAGCTGAACCACTGAAGTTCGAGAGAAGATCATTGGGTTGATCCCTCCAAATATAGTAGTCCCGCTCTGGACTGTTTGGATTTTCTTTCGCTTCGATAAACCAGGCATGTTCATCAGATGTATGGTTGACCACCAAATCCATAATGATCTTAATATCGCGCTTTTGCCCTTCTGCAATCAGCTTCTCCATATCCTCCATGGTCCCAAAGATGGCAGCAATATTCTCATAGTCTGAAATATCATAGCCATTATCATCCATAGGGCTTTGGTAAACAGGAGACAGCCAAATAGCCGTAATGCCTAACTTCTCCAAATAATCCAATTTACTCGTAATCCCCTTGAGGTCACCGATCCCATCCCCATTGCTATCTAAAAAACTCTTGGGATAAATTTGATAAATCACAGCATCATGCCACCATTTTTTCTTCATGCCCTTCTCCTTTTTGATTTCACTTGTAATCCCTTTCATCATAACCAAACTCGAAAGGAATTTCAACTCTCAGCTGTTTTATCAGTCTTCCTTAAGATAAAAAAGAGAGTGGGACAGAAATCGGTCATTCGTTAGAATTCGATTTCGTCGTCCCACCTCCTCACAGTTGAGTAGGGCTGTAAAAGCTGATGAAATCAGCGTAGTGGAGCCCACTCAACCACTGCGTCTTGCTCGACAATCCAAAGACAATTGAGAGGCTAGGGCTTTTGTCCCAGCCTCTGTTCAAGACTTCTGTTTTTCTTTTCTTTTTGCCAAGAGTGATAAGAGAGCATGACCAATCCAAAGAGATGACTTCCCAACAAGGCGGCCACAAAAATCAGCTTGCCCCTGTCTGGATAAGAAAGTGGGAGATTGCTAAAGCCATAGCGAGCCCATTCGATAAAGATTGGATGCGAAAAGTAAAGCGCCATGCTCATCTGCTTTAAGTACTGCAAATCATAGCTTTTCAAAAAGGACGATCGCAGGCAGGCATTGACCAAATAGACCGTCACAAAGGGAAGGAGCAAGTAAAAGTTCTTATCGATTCCTTCATGTTGAAAAATGATGATGCCTTCCATACAGAACAAGCCAAAGGCGAGAGATAGCTTTTCCCAACGGTGAACCCTAAAGGTTTGTGCATGAAAATGATCATAGAGATAGTAACCCATAAAGATAAAAATGGGCGTGTAAAAGAGACCATTTCGAGCTGTAAAAAATAAATTGCTGTAGAGCTGTAACCCTTGAGAAGACTCGTGGTGTCCAGATAAGCTGAATAGGTCTCGATCAAGCCCCAGCAGTAAAGAAGAAAGGTGATCACCCCCGTCCAAACCATACCTAAGCGTTTGACCAATTGATTGACCAAAAACAGGCCCAGCAAAAAGGCAGGGATATACCAGAGTTGGTAACACATTCCCAGATAGAGCAGAGCAATCAGAACGCCTGCTGGAAAGAGATAGACAGGGAGATGGAGACTAGAAAAAAAGACCCAGGCATAGGGAAGATAGACACAACTCCAAAATAAATAGGTTTTTACGATTTTGACCAGGTAGGCCTTCATTTTCCTTGCATCTCTTAGTGATGGCTTGAGGAAAAAGCTGGCACAGACGATAAAAAATGGCACCGCTAGCCGTCCAAGGATACTCTTAAGGCCAAAATGCACTGGCTCATAGGAAGTTAAGCGACCACTATGCACCAAAATCACTGCAATCGCAAAGAGGTATTGAAAAAGACTAATACTGGAAGTGTTATAGAGGGAATTCTTTTTCATGGTCCTACTCCTTCGCCAAATGCAGATTCTATGGTTATTTTTAGCATGAAAGAGAGGACCAAGCAAAGGAATCCTTGCCTCCTTATCTACCTTTTTTCCTCTATTTTTGATATACTCAAAGCATGCATAAACAAACAATTATTGATTTTAAAGAGCTTGGATTGCGACAGCTTTTCACCAAGCCGCTAAAGGAATTAAAAACAAGAGACCTTGACCAAGTAGAGACTCTTCTGAGAGAGGTGGAAGCCTATCAGGAAGCTGGTTTTTATGCCGTAGGCTATGTCAGCTATGAAGCCGCTCCTGCTTTTGAGAAAAAATTAGCCGTCCACCCAGCACCTCTCATGGGAGAGTATCTCCTCTATTTCACCATCCACGAAAAAGTAGAAACCCTTCCTTTCCCAGAGGACTACGAGGCAGTGGATCTTCCAGCCAATTGGCAGGAAGAGGTAGAGGCGCCTGCTTATCAAAAAGCCATCGAGACCATCCAGCACCACATCCGCCAAGGGGATACCTATCAGGTAAACTACACCGTCCAGCTTTCTCAAGAGCTAAAAGCTGACCCTTTGGCCATCTACAATCGCTTGGTGGTAGAACAGAGGGCCCATTACAATGCCTTCATTCAGCACGATGATGTGTCCATCCTCTCTATTAGTCCTGAGCTCTTTTTTGAACAAGAAGATCGGCTATTGACCACGCGCCCCATGAAGGGGACTACTCGTCGTGGCCTCACCAACCAAGCTGATCTTGAAGAGGCAGCTTGGTTAGAAGCAGACCCCAAAAATCGAGCGGAAAATATGATGATTGTAGATCTCCTCCGCAATGATATGAACCGGATTTCGGAAATTGGAAGTGAGCAGGTGACCCGTCTCTGCCAAGTTGAGCAATACTCTACCGTTTGGCAGATGACGTCGACCATTAAAAGTCGCTTGCGCCCAGAGATCGACCTGGTTCAAACCTTCCAAGCCCTCTTTCCTTGTGGTTCGATTACAGGGGCACCGAAAATCTCTACTATGGAAATTATTCAAAAGACAGAGGCTGCTCCTCGCGGAGTCTACTGTGGAACGATCGGTATCCTTCTTCCAAAAGGGAAACGGATCTTCAATGTGGCTATCCGAACCCTTCAAATGCAAGGCACCAAAGCCATCTATGGCGTAGGAGGGGGCATCACTTGGGACAGCAAATGGAAATCCGAATACCAGGAAACTAAGCAAAAGTCTGCTGTTCTCTACCGACAAGCGCCTCATTTTGACCTCTTGACAACAGGGCGCATCCATCAAGGAGAGCTGACTTTCAAAGAGCAACACCTGATCCGTCTGAGAGAGGCCAGTCGCTACTTTACCTATCCTTATAATGAGCAAAAGCTCCTGAAGGAACTTCAAGAAGAGCTCACTCATTTGGATCCTAGCCTTGACTATCGCTGTCGCATAGCCTTGCAGAAAGACGGAAGCTTCCAACTGATGATCACGGAGCTAACAGACTTACCAGCTAGCTATCTGCAGGCTCAACTGACCGAGCAAAAGCTTGATTTAGCAAGTCCATTTACCTATTTTAAGACTAGCCAGCGAGCACATCTAACTGCTAAACATCAGGAACAGATCTTCCATCTGCCAGACGGGACCTTGCTTGAGACGACCATTGGCAATCTCATCCTAGAGATCAAGGGGCAACTCTACACTCCGCCAGCTCATCTCCCTTTATTAGATGGCATCTACCGACGCCATCTATTGGAAACTGGACAAGTAGAGGAAAAACTGTTAACACTGAAGGATTTAGAAGTTGCTGACAGAGTCTATGCCTGCAATGCCCTTCGTGGCCTCTATCCACTCGAATTCACAAGAAAGGGGGCATAATGAAACTTATTTTTTTACACGGCCTAGGCCAGGATGCTCACTCTTGGCAAGGGGTCCAAGATGCACTTTCCCCCATGCATTCTGAATCTTTTGCTATTTTCTCTTCTCCAAGCGAAAGCTACCAGGAGGCCAAAGACAGACTGACGGAGTATCTCCAACAAGAAAACGAGCCCTATATTCTGGTTGGACTCTCACTGGGTGGCGTTCTCGCTCTTGAGCTCTCCAGCCAAGACTTACCACAACTCAAGGGCTTGGTGCTCTCAGGGACACAATACAAACTCAACACCAATCTCCTCTATCGGCTCCAAATTCTCCTTTTTCGTCTGATTCCCAAACCTGTCTTTGAAAAACAGGGGGCCAACAAACAGCACATGTTGCAAATCCTTACCGAGTTAAAAAGTCTTAATCTAACCGATACTGCTAAAACTTGTCCTCTCCCCAGCTTAGTGATCTGTGGCAGCAAAGATAGGGCCAATCAGGCTTCTTCGAAAAAGCTGGCAAATCTCCTGCCCAAAGGTCACTATCAAGAAATCGCAGATGGAGGCCATCTACTTAATAGTCAGAAACCCAATGAACTGGCACAAGCCATCAAGCAGTTTGTTGGTGAATTTAAAAATGAAGAGGCTAGCTTAAAAAATAGTTCCTCTTAATGTAGATAAAGTATTTTTTCATGTTACATAACTTAAAAAATCAAGAAATTTAAAGAAATGTTTATTTTTTAAAGTTACTCATGAATACCTTGAGGCTTCCCGTCCGTGAGAAAAGTGCCAGAAACACAATTGTTTCAGGCACTCGGGAGATTTTGGAACCTTAGGGTCCAAAACTAAGTCATGGAACTTCTTCGAAGTTCGCTGACGTCCGTACTCACCCTAAGGAAAGCCTCTAAGAAAACTTTATTCTTAAAGTCACGGCTAACTTTTTTAAAAAGGTTAGTCGTTTTTTTTAGAAATATTTTAGAATTGCTTGATAGTTATTTGAAAAGCTAGCTGTATACTAAGAGTGTAAAGAAAACAACTAGTCATTTGGACGAAGGAGAAAACTATGGAAAAAGTATTAGAAATTTCCCATTTGAGTAAAAAATTTGGTCAACAATACGCCTTAAATGATGTGAATCTGAGCATTCGCAAAGGCGACGTCTACGGCCTGATCGGTAAGAATGGAGCTGGGAAAACCACCCTCATCAAGGTCATCACCCAGCTGATTCAGGAAACTAACGGAAGCGTCTCTCTCTTTGCTTCTACCAATCGCTCCCAGTGGACCCAAGCCCTGAAACGTGTCGGATCCGTCATTGAGAGTCCCGTGGCTCACAAGCATATGACTGCCTACCAAAACTTAGTCTACTACTGCAAGGCACGCCATATCCCAAATCCTGACCAGGTTATCAAAGAAACCCTGAACTATGTCGGCCTAAACAATACTGGCAAGAAAAAATTCCGTGATTTTTCACTAGGGATGAAACAACGGTTGGGAATTGCGATCGCGCTCATTGCCAAGCCCGACTTCCTCATCCTGGACGAACCCATCAATGGTCTCGATCCTGTCGGGATCAAGGAATTCCGTCAGATGATCAAGCGCCTCAATGATGAACTCGGCATGACCATCCTTATTTCCAGTCACATCCTCTCTGAACTCTATCTGGTTGCCAATCGCTTTGGCATTGTCGACCAAGGCCGCCTGATCAAAGAAATTAGCAAGGCTGAATTCGAAGAGCAGGGAGAAGATTACATCATTCTCAAGACCAGCCAGCTAGCCCTTGCGAGTCAACTGATTCAAGATCAACTCCATCATCGCATCAAGGTCATCGATAAGGATGGTGAAATCCATATCTTCGGACAGACTCACGACATTAAAGTCATTGTCAAAGCCCTTGTTCAAGCGGATATTGACGTGGACGAAATCTACTATGCCCGCCAAGATCTAGAAAAATTCTTTACGGACTTGGTAGACTAGTCAAAACACTGACTTCCTGTATTACATATTCTACACATTTCATTTAGGAGATTTATCATGTTGCATACTATTCAAGCAGATTTTTATAGACTTTTTCGCTCCAAAGGTTTTTGGATTACAGAAGCCATTCTCGTTCTCAATATCCTGTCTGGAGTCATCTTCGGAGCTACCGGCCACGTCGGTGTCAATACGGAATCCAAACTCCCCCCAAGCGACAGAAGTTTGGACAGGATTTAAAGCCTTGACCAACTACTCCTCCAGCATCAGTGTGACCATTCTCTTTACCATTATTGTCATCACCTTGGTCCTTGGAACAGATTTAACACAAAACTTATACAAGAATAGTTTGGCCTATGGCGTCTCTCGCACCAGCTACTACTTTGCCAAAAGTGCCGTTGTTTTGACTATTGCTCTTTTCCAATTTCTTGTTTCTTATGGTCTCGTCTTCTTGATCGCGACCCTCTACAATGGACTTGGCACCATGCCTGAGCACTTCTTCGCTCATTTTGGCTTGACCCTTCTGATTCAGTTCCTCTCCACCTTGGCTTGGGTCAGCATCATTTCCTTCCTCCTTTACGCTAGCCAATCCATCACCTTGGCTTTCGTTGGCTACTTCGTTGGAAATATCTTCTTAAGCCTTCCTGCGCTCTTCTTTAAAGACATCGACATTTTGCACTATCTAAACTTGGAATTCCAATATTCCATGGTCAAAAGTACGATCGCAACCAACAATACCCTCTCTATCGCCCTTGGATTCATCCTTGTTTTCGGCTTCCTGGGACTCGCTACCTTTAAACACAAAGATTTATAAAAACAAAGAGGCTGGGACAAAAGTCCTAGCCTCTCAATTGTCTTTGGATTGTCGAGCAAGACGCAGTGGTTGAGTGGACTCTACTAGGCTGATTTCATCAGCTTTTACAGCCCTACTCAACTGTGAGGAGGTGGGACGACGAAATCGAATTCTAACGAATGACCGATTTCTGTCCCACTCTCATTTTTTTAATGTAATGGTTAAGATAAACCAGTCTGCCTCCGTTGCCAGTTGCAAGTCTCCCCCTAAGATCTCTACAAAATTTTGAATGATGTAGAGGCCCAAACCAGAAGACTCCTCTGTATCCGATAGATTTTCCGAATAGAATCGACTAGCCAGTTGGTCTAAGTGCTGAATCGGTTGTTGCACGATATTGCGCAGCTCGACCCGAATCGTCTCCTCATCAGAAGTCAGGGTCAAACAGGCCTGCTCCTTTCCATGCTTAAGCACATTGCTGAGCATATTTTGCAAGAGGCGCTCCCACAGCTCCGGATCGGTAGCATAATGGAGATGCTCTTCTAGCTCTACCTCTAGTGCAATCCCCGCCTCAGACAAGCTATCATAATACTGGAACAACTGCTGGGTTAGAACTTGGCTGAGATTAACGTCTGAAAGCCGAGGCTGAATGGCACCCTCCATCAAACGTCTGTATTCCAAGAGAGACTCTAGGCGTTTTGAGACGACTTGAAGATTGGAAGCAATTTCTTCAGTTTTTCCTCTTCTTGCGTCCCACCTTTGATGATTTGTTGGGTATAACCAGACGCAATGGTCAAAGGCGTCCGAATATCGTGAGCAATGTTACTGATGGCCATATCCAAAGTTTTCTTCTCTTGAAAGGCAATCCGATTGGTCCGCTCAATCTGGTCAAAGAGCTCACCGACCTGCTTGGTCAAGGCGACCAATTCCTTTTTTGAAACACGAGACGTCAACCGTACCCCACTCCCATTTTGAAGCTTCTTTTGAATCTGCTCCTGCAAATCTTTTAAGGCAGAAAGCAGGCGAAGGTAGCCCAGTCCCAAGAGAAGGACAAGGACGACTAGAACTAGAAGCAATCCCCACATTAGTTGTCTCCTTTCAAGCGAACCCCCAAGCCCCAGACGGTTTCAATGTAATCCTCATTAGGATCCAGCTGGGCAATTTTCTTTCGGAGATTGCTCAATTGGGCATTGAGCGTATTGTCTCCAGGCAGATAGACTTCTTCCCAGACCGCCTCATACAATTCTTCTTTGGTGAAAATCTTCTTTGGATGCGCCAATAAAGTTTCAAAAATTTGAAATTCTTTTTTGCCCAAGCGAAGCGTTTTTGCTCCAGACTCCAGTTCAAAGGTTTCTGGGTTCAGGACCAGATTTTTAACAGTCAGCTTTTTCGATGATGGAGCTTCCTGTGACGGAGTGACGTAATTTCTCAGCTGCACCGTCACCCGAGCCGCTACCTCATCCAGATTAAAAGGCTTGACAATATAATCATTGGCCCCTGCAAGGAGATACTGGCTAATGAGGTGTTTGTCTCCAAGAGCTGTCATCATGATGACCGGCACTTGACTCTGCAAACGGATTTCCTCAAGAACCTGATCTCCATTTTTCCCAGGAAGCATGATATCGAGAAGGACCAAATCAATGCTTTCTTGCTGAAAGAGTCTCAAACCTTCTGTACCTGAAAAAGCCTGAAGCACCTCATGATCCTCACTTAAGAGACTGTACAAAATTTCTTGGATATCACTATTATCCTCAATTAATAAAATCCGTGCCACCTACCCAGCTCCTTTTTCCTTTGATTGACAACTCATTTCTATTTCTCTAGCCTATCAAATAAAGGAGCCTTCGTCAATGAAAATCTGATAAAATCCTATAGTCCCCCTGCAGATCTGCATGTTAGGTCATCACAGGATGAACTTGACTATCCCTTCTTTCAAAGGGTATAATAGGACCAATGACACAATAGGGAGAATCATCTATGAAAAAAAATGCCAAAACTCAAATCAGCCTTGTATCCATTCTCGTCATCCTGGGCGTTGGTGCAAGAATGATGCGAGTCATCCACCGCCAGCAAATTAGGGAGCAAAACAGACAAACCGTCCAAACGACTAAAAAGGTTGCAGAGTTTCAGAAAACACTAGACGAGGAAGAAACCAAGAAACGGAACGAAACCTTCAACAAGATTTTTAATGAATCCCTAGTTCAGAAAAATTTTGAAAATTGGCAAAAAGTCGATGAACTTCATGGTTTGGGACAAAGAACTGGGCAATTTTATATCTATAACTTTGAAAAAAAAGAAGAGATTCTCTTAGAGAATACAGATCAAGCATTTGTTCTGCCGATTCGAGACAAGAGTAATAACGTCACATTTCAGGCTATCTTTGCCCACAAGGACGGTCAGTGGCACATCATGAAACCAGACGGAAGTTCTCAGTTGCAACTAGGAGAAGCCAGCATTTCCGCTGAATCTAAGTTTGTCATCGAAAACAATGTCTTAGACTACGACCAGTAAATCAATAAGGACTTGCCTTAACGACATACAAAAAGCTTAGGACCCCAGCTTTGGTTGGGATTCTAAGCTTTTTAGTTTGCTGTCAGAGAGTCATCCAGAAGATGGTTTAGCTCTAGAGGAGACTTTTACTCAACAGAAGCCCCATTGGTCGCAATGACCTCTTTGTACCAATAGAAGGATTTCTTACGCGAACGGGCTAAGGTTCCCTTGCCTTCGTTGTCCCGGTCAACATAGATAAAGCCGTAGCGCTTCTTCATTTCTCCTGTCCCAGCAGAGACCAGGTCAATACAACCCCAAGTCGTATAGCCCCAGAGGACGACGCCGTCTTCATGGATGGCATCTCGCATAGCCTTGATGTGGGCAGCCAGGTAGGCAATCCGATAATCATCCTCGATTTCCCCCGCTTCATTAGGTGTATCAACTGCCCCTAATCCATTTTCCACGATAAACATAGGCTTTTGATAACGATCCCAGATGGTATTGAGGGTAATGCGGAGACCCAGAGGGTCAATCTGCCAACCCCATTCTGAGCTTTCTAAGTAGGGATTCTTCAGAGAAGCAAAGATATTGCCCGCTGTTTTCTCCCTTTCAGCTGGATCACCTGAAGCGACCCGACTGGCATAGTAGGAGAAGGAAATAAAGTCCACCGTATAGTCTTTCAACAATTGAAGGTCCTGCTCGGTCATCTCAACCGTGATGCCCTGACGTTCCCACTCTTTCTTAGCATAGTTAGGGTATTCCCCACGCGCCTGCACATCGATGAAGAAGTAGTTCTTGCGGTCTTCTTCTAGACCCGCCCAAACATCACGCGGAGCACAAGTATGCGGGTAATTTTGCCCTGCTGCCAGCATACAGCCGACCTTGTTGTTCGGATCAATCTCATGGGCTAGCTTGGTGGCAATGGCTGAAGCAACCAACTCATGGTGGGCCGCCTGGTATTTGATCTGCTCCTCATTCTCCCCTTCTTCGAAGCAGAGACCCGCTCCCATAAATGGCGCATGGAGGATCATATTGATTTCATTAAAGGTCAGCCAGTAGTTGACCAAGCCCTTGTAACGAGTAAAGAGGGTCCGACAGAGACGTTCATAAAAGTCCAACATCTTGCGGTTGCGCCAACCACCGTACTCGGTAATCAAATGCATGGGACAGTCAAAGTGAGTAATGGTCACCAAGGGCTCAATGCCATACTTGTGACATTCCTTAAAGAGGTCTTCATAGAACTGTAGTCCTGCTTCGTTTGGCTCCAGTTCATCCCCTTGTGGGAAGATCCGTGACCAAGCAATAGAAAGTCGATAAGTTTTAAAGCCCATTTCCCCAAAGAGGGCAATGTCTTCCTTGTAGCGATGGTACATATCAATGCCATCTTTAGCTGGGTAAAAATAGCCCTCTTCAAAGTCGAACATCTTTTTCTGGCCCGTAATAATCGCGTGACGATCAGGCCCAATCGGTACCACATCCACATTGGCCAAGCCGCGGCCATCTTCATTATAAGCTCCTTCACATTGGTTGGCAGCCGTCGCCCCACCCCAAAGGAAACCATCTGGAAATTGTAGTTTGTCAGTCATATTCCTACCTCGCTTTCATCCTTAAATCTATTATATCCCTGTCTAATCCGAAAGTCTTACAGCATCCTAGGAAAAACTGATACTATTCTAAGATTGTTTCTATTCAAGCGCAACATAAAAAGACCGGATGACTCCGATCTTTCAATAGTTCATATTCTCATATTCTGTTTTAAGAATAATTATGGTTAACTTCAAATGACTAAGCATCCTATTTCATACGATAAAAATCAATAACTAGACCAGCAGGGCCTTCAACTAACAGGGATTCTGTTCCCCAATTAGTTGCAGATGGGCCATGTAATATTTCAGCGCCAAGCTCTTTCAACCGTTTGTAGTTCTGGTCTACATCCTCAACCTCAATGTGAAGAATGATTCCTGACTGAAAATCTTCCAAAGGAATCAGGTGATTTTGTGATAACATGAGACAATGACTGCCAATTGTAAACTGAGCAAAACCGTCATCAACATAATCAGCCTTTTTATCCAAAAGACGCTCCAAGTCAGAACAGACTTGGGGAACATTTGAAACGATAATATCTAATTGATTTAAATTCATTTACTATTCTCCATAAAAAGACCGGATGACTCCGATCTTTTTAAGTCCCACTCTATGAAAATCAAAGAATAAATTCGACGAGAGGAATTATTTGATTGCGCGTGATTGCAACCCTTCTTCTTCCAAGAAGAGGCGGAATGGTACGAGTTCTTCTGCTTCGTATTTTTCCTTGAAGGCTTTGATCGCTTCTTCTGAGTGAAGTTTTGGATCCAACTCAAGTACCTCTACTGGAAGTGGACGGTGTTGTGTGATGCGGGCATCAATGACAACAGTTTTACCTTCTTTGTTGAGTTTAACAGCTTCAGCAACCACAGCATCGATATCTTCAATACGGTTAACGGTAAATCCAACTGCACCTTGTGCTTCAGCAATTTTCGCGTAGTCAGCATTTGTAAAGTCTACACCAAACAAGTGTTTGTTTGTATCTTCGTATTTGTTCTTGATGAAGGCATACTCATCGTTTGTGAAGACAACGTTGATAACTGGAAGGTTGTATTGAACGTTCGTGATCACGTCTGGGTAAACCATGTTGAAGGCTCCGTCACCCATGATATTCCATACTTGGCGGTCTGGATTGTCTTTCTTAGCAGCGATACCACCAGGAAGGGCAATACCCATTGTTGCAAAGAGTGGAGATGTACGCCACATATTCTTAGGTGTCATGTGAAGGTGACGAGTAGATGTTTGAGTTGAGTTACCGACGTCGATTGAGTAGATCGCATCTTCATCAGCGTATTTGTTGATGGCATTGTAGACTTGGTACAATTGCAATTCACCCTCAGTTTTACCTTCGAGTTTGTTCATGTAATCACGCCAGTTTTGGTTGTTCTTCACGTTTGCACGCCACCATGGAGTAGACTCAACTGGGTTTACTTTGTCAAGGATCGCTTTAGCTGCTTGACCTGCATCACCAAGGATAGAAGCGTCAAGGGCATGGCGTTTACCAAGTTTGTAAGGGTCGATATCCACTTGGATGAATTTTTCAGTGTTCTTGAAGGCTTCGTATACTTCAGCAAATGGGAAGTTTGAACCAAGGAAAAGAACTGTGTCTGCTTCAAAGACCACTTCGTTGGCTGGTTTCCAACCAACACGGTAAGCAGATCCTGTCAAACCTTCGTAGTTCCATTCGAAAGCTTCGAAGTTTTTACCAGTTGTGATGATTGGTGCTTTGATTTTACGTGACAATTCAGTAATCACTTCACCAGCTTTTACACCACCGTAACCAGCGTAGATGACTGGGCGTTCAGCATTGTTCAAGATTTCAACAGCTTTGTCGATTTCAACTTCGTTCAAAGCGGGAGCGATGAATGAACGCTCGTAAGAACCTGAACCGTAGTATGAGTTTTCGTCGATTTCTTGGAAACCAAAGTTTACTGGAATTTCAACAACGGCTGGACCTTTTTTAGAAACAGCAGCACGGCAAGCTTCGTCAATAACTTTTGGCAATTGCTCTGCGTAAGCGACACGTTTGTTGTAAACAGCGATACCGTTGTACATTGGGTTTTGGTTAAGCTCTTGGAAGGCATCCATGTTGAGCTCGTTGTTTGGACGTGATCCAAGGATCGCGAGGAATGGAGTGTTATCCATAGCTGCATCGTAAACACCGTTGATCAAGTGAGTGGCACCAGGTCCACCTGAACCAACTGCAACACCGATAGAACCACCAAATTTGGCTTGCATAACCGCTGCAAGAGCACCAGTTTCTTCGTGGCGAACTTGCAAGAAACGGATATCTTTGTCTTCAGCCAAAGCGTCCATAAGTGAGCTAAGTGTTCCTGATGGGATACCGTAGATAGTGTCTACGCCCCATGTTTTCAATACGTTGAGCATTGCTGCAGATGCAGTAATTTTCCCTTGAGTCATAATGATAACTCTCCTTCAATAAAAATAATTGTCAGTCTTTGAACTGAATTCGACAAAGAGTGAAAACGTTTCAAACAACTTTACTATATCAATTTATCACGTTTTATTGCCCTTGTATAAGAATATGCTCACTGAACACCTGAAACTATTACATAACACAACAGCAAAATCTGTTCTGTTTCTGCAAACTATTTTATAACAGAAGGAATAAACCGCATAACAGCAAGGTTTTTAGATCTTATGAAATTAGTACAAAATGGAGCGCTTTACCAAACTGTTCCACAGAAGGTATCAAAAAATCCTAGCAGAAAATAGTTTTTCCCTGCTAGGATGGGTTAAATTTCCTTTTGAAGAGCCTTGCTCAAGACCCTGTATCCTTCAATTGTTAAATGAAGACCATCTGTTGTATAAGCTGGTTTGAGCTGACCATCTTCACTGAGCAAGCTATCAAAAACATTTATAAATTCGACATTCATCATTCCCTGAGCCAGTTCACGATAAGCCTGATTCAAAGATTGAATCTTTTGATTGGTCCGGATATAAACTGTCTTCTTGTAGGCCTCTCCCTCATTCACAGGGAGAACCGAAACAAGTTTGATTTGTGCCAAGGGCAAGAGTCGCACCAGCTCCTGTAGGATGATGGACATGTTATCGATGGTTTCTGACAGGGGCATTTCCTTGCCAATGTCATTGGTTCCGATTAGCAAAAAGACTTTGTCCACTGCTTGACCAAAAACATGGGCATCTAGATGCTCTCTTAAGAGATCTGTCTTGTAGCCTCTGATTCCCCGATTCACCATATACTTCTCCGTCAAAAGCAACTCCTGAAGAGGATAGTATTCGACGATAGAGTCTCCTATAAAAAGAATATCGGGTTCCTTCAAAGGATTTTGGTTCAGCTCTCGGTAGTTCTGTTGTATTTGCCTGTTCTTTCAACAGCCAGGTCTCCAATAATTGTACAGCCATAAAGACTCCTTTCGATTCGTATGGTAGAAACTAGGCACAGCAGGATACTCGCCTAGTCGAAACTTAGCCTTCCGTTCAAATAGGCTTCAATTATTTCATAAACCCCACCTTCTTGGTGAGATGGTGCTGTATAGCGGGCTGCTTGTCGTGCATGGACGTCTGCATTTTCCATCGCATAGGAATAGGTTGCTAACTCCAGCATTTCCACATCGTTTTGGCTATCGCCAAACGCCATTAAACGCCCCCCATCAACGCCCCAGCGTTCTTCCAAGAATTGAATGGCTGTAGCCTTATTGACTTCCGGTTGCAAAATATCGATGGCTCCATAACCACTAGCTGCGGGAAGTAGGTGATCCCCAAACTCTTCTCGCAGCTCATGCACAAAGGCTTCGACTTTTTCAGTCTCAGTGACGACACTTATCTTCAGAACCTGTTCACCATGCACTTGGGCCAGATCATCCACAAAGCGCATCCGTTTGTAAAAAGCAGCAGCTAACTCAGGAGTCATCAATTGCTCTAAAAGAGGAAACTCAGTTCCTTTCTTTGCATAGGCTCCAGATAGACTACTGACGACCAGATGGAGCTCTTCTTCTCGACCTTCTAGATAACGCAAGACCTCCCGCACCAGCTCTTCAGGCCAGCTACACTCTCGGATGAGCTTCCCCTTCTCTAATATCCGTGCACCATTAGCCAAAACCAAGGTGACGCGATCTTTCAACTCTCCCAAAACATGAGCCATACGGCTATAGCCATTCCCTGTCGCAATGACAAAGGGAATCCCTCTTTGATCAAGCTGATCCAAGATGCGGCTCAAGCGCTTATGGTCTACTTCTCCTTGCGCATCCATCAGAGTACCGTCCATGTCTGTCGCAATCATTTGTATCATACCAGCCACCTCTTTCCATCTTTTCCCTATTATACACCATTTCCTAGTCGTTTTGGGCCTTCTTTTCCACAAGCGCTCCCTTTTCTCCTTCCTTAAAATTTTAGAAATTCCACCGAATCCTCTTTAATTTTCGGTCCAATTTTATTATAATATAGATAGTAGATTTTCCCTGTATGAAGTAACTAGCAGACCCTTTTTCATACCTAGTAAAAGTGGCTGCTACTCCCGAAAAAGATCTAAGAGGTAGGCATGAACACGAAGACCTTATACCGCCAAACATCCTTTTCCAATAACGATTTCCCTTTTTCAATTAAACAGATTTGCACCCAGAACGGCCAGCCAGATATTCTATTTCACTGGCATACCGATATTGAGATTATTTATGTCAACGAAGGGACTGCCCAATTCCATATCGATTATGAATATTTTCATAGTCAACCAGGCGATATTATTTTGATTCGCCCGAATGCTCTTCACTCCATCCACCCTATCCAGAGTTCTTCCCATACCATGGATGTCCTCCATTTTAATCTGGACCTGATCGGAATCACGCATAAAAACATTGCCACTCTAAAATATTTACAACCCCTCTACAATGGCGATTTTGAATTTGTCCGACGCATCCAAGTCCAATCTCCGGGTTATGAAGAAATCAAACAGAGCCTTTTAAACTGTATGGCAAACGGAAGAGAACAAGGTCCTTTCTATGAACTTCGACTCAAATCCCAGCTCAATGAACTCCTCTATCTCCTCTTCTCCCACCACTATATTGTCGAGAAAAAGTTCTCAACGGACGCTTATCGGAGAGAAGAGAAAATTCGTTTGGTCCTCGATCATATTTCGAACCATTACCAAGAAGAGCTCATGATTGAACATTTAGCAGACTTGTGCCACTTTAGCCCAACCCACTTTATGAATTTCTTTAAGAAACAACTAGGGATCTCTTGTATGGAATACATCATCCAATATCGGCTGAAAAAAGCTGCCCATCTCCTCCAACATTCTGATCTGGCAATCATTGATATTGCTAGCCAATCTGGCTTCAACAACCTCTCAAACTTTAATCGTCAGTTCAAGAAATACTATCAGACCACTCCGAGTCAATACCGAAAAGCCTGTCTTTAACCAATGGAGCCAATAGTAAAAGCCCCCGGAACACAATTGAAACGTATGTTCCAGGGGCTTTTAGTTTTTTACCAGTAGAAATCTCAGATAAAACAAGGCAACTTACCTCTTTAGCTCTCAATCATGCTATGTAAAGACCATTTCCCTGTTTCTTCATATTGCCTTATTAATTCTTGAGAAGTTTGAGTGATTTCTGAAGGGAAATGGAGGCTTTTCAATGTATTGACCGCATTCTTCGTTACTGTAGCCCCCTGCTTTATCTGATAATCAAAGACGATTTCCCCGTCAACATAACGACTATCAAAATGATAGTTATCATTTACTGCACCAGACGCCGCGACTAGCTCAATATCATGACTCGAAATCATATACAAGCAATCATGTCTAGATAGCCAGCGGACAATCCCCAAGCCAGATCCAATTCGCTCAATGGTATTGGTACCCTAAAGAGTTCATCAATAAAGAAATAATGAAAGCCAGACTTTTCCAGACTCTCAATCATTCGGAGAATCGTTTTGCTCTCTGTAATAAAATAACTATCGCCAACCTCAATATCATCGCTGACATCCATAGAAGTCATAACATGTCCATAAGAAAGCTCCAAACTTTCGCCATAGGCGAAGCCCAAGCCCTGAGCTAGAATACAGTTAATGGCTACCATTTTTAGATAAGTAGATTTCCCTGAGGCATTATCCCCACTAATCACCATATTTTTTTCAAAACGAACGTCATTAGCAACCGGATCCGTTAGTAAAGGATGGTAGATTCCCTTACCTTTAATCCCGACTTCTTGTTTAAAGCTGGGATGACAGACCAAATCAACATCACGCTTATGGCGTAGAAGGCTGATGGCTACTTCCAATTCTCCCAAAAGATTGATCGCTTCCTGAGCTTCTTTCTGATGAATCCTCACTTGCTGATAGATATAAACTTGAGCAATCTGCGGAATTAAGAAAAGAAAATTAAGGTAAATCAAAATAATTTCCATCTCTGAGCTTCCTGTTGGACTTTGTAAGATTCCGGAAATAACTTTCGTCTTCTTAAATGGTTGGACAGCCTGTTTGAGGGCTTCTTGTTTTGGAATCGCTAGATGGCTAAGCTTTTCCGCTGATGAAAAGATACGAACCAAGTAACTAACTCGATCCAAGCGCATTTTATTCGACCAATTCCGAATACTCGAAAAAATGATATTAAACGTCGCACTCACCACCAAGACCATCACCGCTTGAATTTTAAAAAATGGAAGGAAGAAAAGTGAGAAGACCGGCAAACAGGCTAAGAAAATATAGAGAGAAAGATAGATCCTCGAATCCTGTTTCCCTGGATTAGCCACAATACTTCTAGCCATATTGTGGTTATTTTTTCCTAACTGGTTCATGACAACTTGAACCTTGAGACGAAGATCAGGGTGATGGTCAAAAAAATCCTCTAACTCCTGCAAGGATGCATCTGGTTGAAATTTAATCAAACGCATCTTCTGATACAAGGCCTCAGCCCCTATACTAGACTGTGTATAGTTCAACTGATCAAAGACTCTATAGAGGTCCAAATCATGCCAAGTTTGTCCATCTACTTGGCTATCTGTCGGTTGGAGTGTCGAAGCCAAGAGCATCGTTTCCGCTAAACTTTCTTCACTATCTTTTTTTAAGAAAAAGGGTTTACCCTCCCAAGCCTTGGCTAATTTTTTTCTCAGACGAATCGTTGATAGCTGATTTGTTAGAACCATAACGATAATCAGTCCAACAAATCCAATTGGTAACCATCCAAGTTTGTCCATTCCTTAATTCGCCCCTTCCTATTGCCAATTCAAATTCACACGTTCTTTCACTTCCTGGTAGGCTGTATCGACACGCGCCTTTGTTTCGTCATCCAATTGATCCCGATACTTGCCTCCCTCAATCCAGTCCTCCAAGATATAGGTCTGGAAATGATAGAGTTCATAGCCTTCAGGAGAATAACTGTCCTTCGGCGTCCGGTTGACCCAAGTAGGATGAGCTGTTGCTGTTTTGATCCGGGTCTTACGCCCTACTTTCTCAATTGTGATATCCATCAGAACACCCCGTTCGGTCCATTGAGCATTTTCTATCCCTTCCATGGTTTCCATTCGCTGATTCGAAAGGAAATTCCCCATCGAATAAATGATCAATTTCTGTTGCCCATCCTTATCCACAATCTCGGCTGGTTGGACGACATGAGGATGGCCACCCAAGACAATATCAGCTCCCCAAGAAATCATCTTATGGTATAGCTCCTTTTGTTCCTCTGTTGGCTCTAAATCATATTCAATTCCCATCTGAGGCATGACAAGGGTAATGTCCGCTTCCATCTCAGCTTTTTGGATTTCTTGACGCATCCGCTCCTCATTGAGATCCGATAGACGATTGTCATAGTCCTCTTGTTCCAGATTATACTCCATCCCATTAAAGCCGTAGGAATAAGCCAAAATCGCGATCTTGATTCCATTTACTTCCTTGATCAGGATAGGGGCTTGACCTCGCGTCTCATGCGGATAGACACCAACCGTTTGGATCCCCGCATCTTCGAAGGCTTTCGCAGTCGAAAACAGCCCTTCCAAGCCAGAATCGAGGATATGGTTATGTCCCAGGTCCATCACCTGATAGCCCGCATCCTTGATCGAAGCAACTACCTCCCCAGGGGCATTGAAAATCGGATATCCAGAAAGGCCATAATCCGAATTGATAGTACCTTCAAAATCCCCCAAAACCAGATCCCCTTGCTTCAACCATTCCTGAGCATAGTGATAATTCTCAGAAAAATCATAGCTTCCATCTTCCTTGGCTGCACTCATATAAATCAAGTCATGGTAGAGTTGATCCCCATTTGCCATGATCCGAGCGGTATGCGGTAACTGATCCGGATGGATTTCCTCTTGCTTTTCAACAACTTCTGGCATCTCTAGTGCTGTAATGGGAAAGCCATTCCATTTTTGAACCCATAAGACCAAATTCGCGGCCGTAAATACTGTAATCAGCAAGCCATAGACAAACTGTTCGTTGGTCAAGCGAAATGCTGTCGCCTTTCCCAATCCAATATCAAGCCAGTCATTAAGCATCGTGAGGATATCTTTCCCGAGCTCACTCCATCTCTTTAGGAGATCCTTCCAATTCTTCATCTTCTTCTCTTTCTATCCAATTCTCTTGCACTTGTCAAAGACCTCTCCGTCATCTTTCAGGCCTTTTTTTCATTGTAACACAATTTTGACAAAAGAAAACAGACTGACCTAAACTTCCATGAATAGATAAACGGAGGGACTAAAGAAATTAAAAAAAGAGGGCTCAGAGCCCCCTTTCTCAATCATTCTTTTAGTGCATTTGCCTGAGTAGGTCCCCGTATCCCTCTGCCTCCATTTCCTCTTTAGGAATAAAGCGTAGAGAGGCCGAATTGATACAATAGCGAAGACCTCCTTGGTCTCTTGGCCCATCAGTAAAGACATGGCCGAGGTGGGCATTGCCTGAGCGGGAACGAACTTCAATTCGCTCCATTCCGTGACTATGATCCTGGTAATAGTGAACGACATCTTTCGCAATAGGACGAGAGAAGCTCGGCCATCCACAGCCAGACGCAAACTTATCCTTGGCAAAGAAGAGAGGTTCCCCGGTCGTAATATCCACATAAATGCCCTCTTCAAAGGTCTGGTCATAGGCATTGTGGAAAGGACGCTCCGTCGCACTTTCTTGGGTGACTTGGTACTGCTCCTCTGTCAATCGTACCTTTAATTCCTCCTGACTGGGCTTTGGATAGGCTGCCGGATCAATCAAGGGTTGGTCAGCATCTGTCACATCAATATGGCAATAGCCTCCAGGATTCTTCTTGAGGTAGTCTTGATGGTAGTCCTCAGCCAAGATATAGTGGCGTAAAGGTTCCAACTCAACTACGATCTTAGTTCCCAGTTGTTCTTCTTGCTCCGCAAACACTTGGGCGATCACCTCACGATCTACCTCGTCTAGGTAATAGACACCCGTCCGGTACTGGCGCCCTCGATCATTTCCCTGTTTGTTAATGGAGAAGGGATCAATTACACGGAAATAGTAGAGCAGAATCGCTCGGAGGGTGATCTTGTCTGGATCATAGACGACCTGAACGGTCTCTGCGTGATCCGTTTCCTTGATCAATTGGTAATTGGTCGTTTCCACCTGACCATTGGCATAACCCACTGTTGTCTTTCTACACCAGGGATCCGTGAGAAATACTCCTCTAAGCCCCAAAAACAGCCACCTGCTAGATAAATCTCTGCCATCTTTTTTCCTCGCTTCCCGCATTCCCTACAAAGAACGCTTGACATCTATTAGCTCCATCATAATCCAATAGCCTCAGATTTTCAAGGATTCTGCATCAAAAATCCCTTCTACTGTACTAGTAAAAGGGATTCGGAGATGCTTATTTTTCAAATAAGAAAAAGAGCGAGTAACCAAGATTCCGTATAGATACTAAAAACTGATGAAAAAAATCATGCACGAGCGACATATCACACACCTCCTCAATATTTCTTAAGCAAACACTCATTTGCTTACAAGATCATGCTTGGTCCATATACCTGTAACTGAGATTTCACAGCTTCGTAATGCCAGTGATCATAAGACCGCCAGGCTTGAAAGGACTCTTTATTCAAACGCAGTCCACTTAAACCAATCAATAAACTCGCATTCTGATAAAACTTCTCCAACTCGATCAATAGGCGATTGTCTACCTGTCTTGCCCTCAATAAAACTTCCAAAATATGATTTAGATTTTCCTCAAATCGAAGGGCATCTGGACTGGGGATGAAGTCCCTAGAAAAGGCTGTTCGAAGAGTTTTGATCATCGTTCTTGCTTCTTGAATCACATCCCTTTCTCCCATATAAACCACCTTCCTTTTCACCTCCATTGTACACCTTTTTCTCTCTATAAAAATGAAAATTCTCTAAAACTAGGAACAGAATTTTTTCTTACTCGACCAGGAAACAGAAAAGAACTCCCCCAAGCATCCACTTGAGGAAGTTCTTTTCGAAAGATTAGTCAATGTAGTGTAATTTCCCACGGAAATCTTCTAGGCTTTGGTAGCCTTTTTCTTCCATGATGGCTTTAAGCTCAGCTGTAATGCGGTCAAAAGCCCCAACTCCTTCTTTATGAAGCGTGGTTCCGACTTGCACCATACTAGCGCCACAAAGGATATGCTCAAAGGCATCACGACCAGTCAAGACCCCACCGGTTCCCACAATCTGAATCTCTGGATTCAAACGTTGGTAAAAGGCATGAACATTAGCCAGAGCAGTCGGTTTGATGTATTCGCCACCAATTCCACCAAAACCGTTCTTAGGACGGATCACAACGGATTCATCCTCGATATAGAGGCCATTTCCGATCGAGTTGACGCAGTTGACAAACTTGAGCGGGTATTTGTTAAAAATCGCTGCTGCTTGATCGAAGTGGACAATATCAAAGTAAGGTGGTAACTTGATGCCAAGAGGTTTGGTGAAATAGCCAAATACCTCTGACAAGATTCGATCGGTCGTCTCAAAGTCATAGGCAATCTGAGGTTTACCAGGAACATTGGGACAAGAAAGGTTCAATTCCGTCAAGCCTTAAAGTCACTGTCTTGCACTTTTTTCAGGATGGTATGGGTCTCTTCGGGAGACATGCCGACAAGAGATAGAAAGAAGGTCCGATCTGGATCGCTTTCTTGCAATTCTAACAAGTAATTCAAATAATAGTCCAAGCCTTGGTTGGGAAGGCCCATCGAGTTAATAGATCCTAGCGGCACATCTTGGTAGCGTGGCTCTGGGTTCCCTTGACGATACTCCAAGGTCGCAGTTTTCGTCACAAATGTTCCCGCAGTAGAATTCTTTACTTCTTCAAGTTCTGCAATTGTCATACAGGCTACACCCGCGGCATTCATCAGGCAGTTGTCAAACTCAAAACCTGCAATAGTTGTTTTTGTCGATACCATCTTCTACTCCTTGAAATAAATTCTTACAGTCATTATAGCATGAAAAAGAGGATGGATGGCTAAAAAAATAAAAAAGAGGAAGGATCGTCCGGAAATAACAAGACATTACTCGAAAAGGAGTAGATTTTCGCTCAAAAAAAGGCTAAAAATCGTATCATTATTTCAACCGGAGTAAGTCCAAGGTAGGTAGCTTTTTACCAGTCTTTATTAGCTGTGAAAATTTTCTGAAAATTCAACTTTTTCCTTTACAAGTCAAAAAAAGTCTGCTATAATTGTCCACGTAATAAAACATGACATTGCTTCTAGCAGTGCCTCCATATGCCAGTAATTTAGCCAATTTGCTGGAAGTCGTTTCAATCAAAAAGGAGAAACAAGATGACAACTGCAAAAGAATATATCCAAAGCACTTTCGAAACCGTAAAAGCTCGCAACGGCCATGAAGCAGAATTCCTTCAAGCTGTTGAAGAGTTCCTTAGCACTTTGGAACCTGTATTTGAAAAACATCCAGAATACATTGAAGAAAACATCTTGGCCCGTATCACTGAGCCAGAACGAGTGATTTCTTTCCGTGTTCCTTGGGTTGACCGTGATGGAAAGGTTCAAGTGAACCGTGGTTACCGTGTCCAATTTAACTCAGCTGTAGGCCCATACAAAGGCGGACTTCGTTTCCACCCAACTGTAAATCAAGGGATCTTGAAATTCCTCGGCTTCGAACAAATCTTTAAAAACGTCTTGACTGGACTTCCAATCGGTGGAGGTAAAGGTGGATCTGACTTCGATCCGAAAGGCAAAACTGATGCTGAAGTGATGCGTTTCTGCCAAAGCTTCATGACAGAATTGCAAAAATACATCGGACCATCTCTTGATGTCCCAGCTGGTGATATCGGGGTTGGTGGACGTGAGATCGGTTACCTTTACGGCCAATACAAACGCCTTAACCAATTCGATGCCGGTGTCTTGACAGGTAAACCTCTTGGTTTCGGTGGTAGCTTGATCCGTCCAGAAGCAACTGGTTACGGTTTGGTCTACTACACTGAAGAAATGCTGCAGGCTAACGGGGACAGCTTTGCTGGTAAGAAAGTCGTGATCTCAGGTTCTGGTAACGTAGCCCAATACGCTCTTCAAAAAGCAACTGAACTTGGTGCAACTGTCATCTCAGTCTCTGACTCAAACGGCTATGTCATCGACGAAAACGGTATTGATTTTGACCTTCTTACAGACGTCAAAGAAAAACGCCGTGCTCGCTTGACAGAATACGCTGCAGAAAAGTCAACTGCTACCTACTACGAAGGTTCTGTATGGACTTATGCTGGCAACTATGACATCGCTCTTCCATGTGCGACTCAAAATGAGATTAACGGTGAAGCAGCTAAACGCCTAGTTGCTCAAGGTGTTAAAGTTGTTTCTGAAGGAGCTAATATGCCAAGCGACCTTGAAGCCATCAAAGTCTACAAAGAAAATGGCATCCTTTACGGACCTGCCAAAGCCGCCAATGCTGGTGGGGTTGCTGTATCTGCTCTTGAAATGAGCCAAAACAGCCTCCGTCTTTCATGGACACGAGAAGAAGTGGATGGTCGTTTGAAAGATATCATGACCAACATCTTCAACACTGCTAAAACAACTGCTGAAACCTACGGTCTTGGTAAAGATTATCTTGCTGGTGCCAATATCGCAGCCTTTGAAAATGTTGCAAATGCGATGATTGCCCAAGGTATTGTTTAATTTGATTCTTTTGCCACACCTCTGAAACTCCTAGTTTCGGAGGTGTTTTTCTTGATAAAAAAAGAGGCTGGGACAAAAGTCCTAGCCTCTCAATTGTCTTTGGATTGTCGAGCAAGACGCAGTGGTTGAGTGAGCTCTACTACGCTGATTTCATCAGCTTTTATAGCCCTACTCAACTGTGCGGAGGTGGGACGACGAAATCGAATTCTGAAATCGAATTCTAACGAATTACCGATTTCTGTCCCACTCTCTTATTTTTATAAATCATCCAAGGCATCTTTCACCTTATCAAAGAAGCCTTTTTTCTTTGGACTTACCTTGATATCACCAGCTTCCGCAAATGCACGAAGGGCTTCTTTTTGCTTGTCATTTAGACCTGTTGGTGTCACCACATTAACAGTTACATATTGATCTCCCACAGATCCACCACGCAAGCTTGGTGCTCCTTTGCCACGGAGGCGGAATTTCTTACCAGTCTGGGTTCCTTCAGGGATGACTAAGTCGACATCGCCGTGAACCGTTGGTACATGAACCGTATCTCCAAGAGCAGCTTGAACAACGTTCAAGTTCAATTTATAGTAGATGGTTGATCCATCCCGTTCGAATTTGTCGCTTGGCTCAACATTGACGACTACATAAAGGTCTCCGTACGGCCCCCCATTAAAGCCAGCTTCTCCTTGTCCAGAGAGGCGGATTTGTTGACCTGTTTCGACCCCAGCAGGGATTTCACGCTAACACTGTGGGCTTGTTTCTCATGCCCAGTCCCATGACAGGTAGTACAAGGATCCTTAACTTCCTTTCCTCGACCATGGCAGACATCACAGGTGACTTGGCGACGCATCATCCCAAGTGGGGTTTGCGTATCCACATTGATGACACCCGAACCATGACAGCGTCCACAAGTTACTGGACTTGTTCCTGGCTTAGCACCAGTTCCATCACATGTCCGACAGCTAGCTTCCCGATGGTACTTCACTTCCTTCTCAGTTCCAAAGATGGCTTCTTCAAACTTGAGATTTACGCGGTACTGAAGATCATCTCCCTGACGTGGAGCATTGGGATTGCGACTTCCACCTCCACCAAAGAAGCTTGAGAAAATGTCCTCAAAGCCACCAAAGCCAGCGCCATCAAAACCACCGAAACCACCAGCTCCGCCACCGAAACCGCCAAAACCACCGTTGGCTCCTGCAGCACCGTATTGGTCATAAGCCGCCCGCTTTTGTTCGTCACTTAAAGTCTCATAAGCTTCTTGAACTTCCTTGTACTTTTCCTCAGCGCCAGGCTCCTTGTTGATATCTGGGTGATATTTCTTAGATAATTTCCGATAGGCTTTCTTGATCTCATCTTGAGATGCATTTTTCGAAACGCCCAAACGGTCGTAAAATTCAGTATTGTTCATGCAAGATACTAAGAGCGAACAGAAAGCGACTGAAATTTAGGAAACCGACAAGAAATCCTGATTTCTTAGGAGGTTTATCTAATTTCCCAAGCTTTCCGCTCGAGTTCAATTTCTCGAACACTCTTTATCCTTTCTATTGATATTGTGAATCAAACCACGATTTAGGTCGGGTTCAATTCTTTTCTTTTACATTGAGTAAGAAACTTCAGAGCTCAGCTACAATTTACCAAACACTCCTTGTTCCTTTCTATAATTTTCATGTAAATCTTTAGAGAGTGTTTTCTATACTCTGCTTCACTTGATCAAACTCTTCATCCGATAGAGTAAACATCAAATCCTCTTCAGCATACTCGTTCTGTTCTTTAAAATAGTTGTCCGTATTCTCTGCCAACCCTAGACTTAGAATCACTTTCCTTGCAAACTCTTGATGTGCAAAACCGATAGCCGTAATGATTTGTTTATCTTGGACAATAACTTTCGGTTGGAAATTCTCACGTGGAAGAAATTTAAAATAGTCAAAGAAGTTTTGCCAAATTCCACCTGTAAATTTCGTTTCGTTCAACAAGCCTGCTTTCGCCAATAAAAGGGGCGCTGAAGAAATGGCTGCAATTAGGATATCTTGCCCATCAAGACTTCTCAAAAACGAGATCAATTTCTCATCTTGTAGAGCAGGACCTATATTTACCATTCCTGGCAAAATCACACAAGAATAATCTTCTATACGGATTTGATCCAATGTTTTCGTCGGTTGACAGGGCAAACCATCCTCAGAGACAACTATTGAATTCTCAGAAGCTACATAATCAATCGTGATATCAAAAGACAGAGCTAAAGTACTCGTTAAAGTGGTTATCTCATAAAGAGAAAAATTAGGATAAATAATACAAAGTACTTTTTTCATACGCAACATCCTCTATTTTACCGAAAAACAGAGGCTGGGTTGCAACCTCTGGATTTCTTCTTATACTCGCCTGATTTTCAAGCTCGGGATAAAATAGTCCACTGGACTATTTTATTTCTCAGTAAACTCTCCGTCTACGACGTCATCGCCTGCATTTCCTGTTGCTTGTGCGCCTTCTGCTCCTGCTTGAGCTTGTTGGGCTGCTGCAGCTTGTTCGTAGAGTTTCACAGCAAGTCCTTGAGCTTTTTCGTTCAACGCTTCAAGTTTTGCTTTCATTTCGTCCAAGTTGTTGTCTTCTTGGGCTTTCTTAAGCTCATCAAGGGCAACTTGGGCAGCATCACGTTCTGCATCGAAGCCTTTACCTTCAGTTTCCTTGATTGTCTTTTCAGTCGCAAAGATTGCTTGGTCTACTTCGTTACGAAGATCTACTTCTTCTTTACGTTTCTTATCTGCTTCAGCGTTTGCTTCTGCATCTTTCATCATGCGGTCAATTTCTTCGTCTGTCAAACCTGAATTTGATTGGATAACAATGGTTTGTTCTTTTTGAGTTCCAAGATCTTTCGCCTTAACAGATACGATACCGTTCTTATCGATGTCAAATGTTACTTCGATTTGTGGGATACCACGAGGTGCAGCTGGGATGTCAGTCAATTGGAAACGTCCAAGAGTCTTGTTATCTGCTGCCATAGGGCGTTCACCTTGAAGAACGTGGATATCAACGGCTGGTTGGTTGTCTGCTGCAGTTGAGAAGACTTGTGATTTAGATGTTGGAATTGTTGTATTTCGCTCGATGAGTTTTGTGAAGACACCACCCATTGTTTCGATACCAAGTGACAATGGTGTTACGTCAAGAAGGACAACGTCTTTGACATCACCAGTGATCACACCACCTTGGATAGCCGCACCCATAGCAACCACTTCATCAGGGTTTACTGATTTGTTTGGTTCTTTACCAGTTTCAGCCTTAACAGCTTCAACAACGGCAGGGATACGAGTTGAACCACCGACAAGGATTACTTCGTCGATTTCTGACAAGCTCAAACCTGCATCTGAAAGGGCTTGGCGAACTGGAACTTTTGTACGTTCTACAAGGTCACGAGTCAAATCATCAAATTTCGCACGAGTCAAAGTCATTTCCAAGTGAAGAGGTCCAGCCTCACCAGCAGTGATGAATGGCAAGCTGATTTGAGTTGAAGTCACACCAGAAAGGTCTTTCTTAGCTTTTTCAGCTGCGTCTTTCAAACGTTGAAGAGCCATCTTGTCTGTTGACAAGTCAATGCCGTTTTCTTTCTTGAATTCTGCAACCATGTGGTCGATGATTTTTTGGTCAAAGTCGTCACCACCGAGTTTGTTGTCTCCTGCAGTTGCCAATACATCAAAGACACCATCACCGAGTTCAAGGATAGATACGTCGAAGGTACCACCACCAAGGTCGAATACCAAGATTTTTTCTTCTTTGTCAGTCTTATCCAAGCCGTAAGCAAGAGCTGCTGCAGTTGGTTCATTGACGATACGTTCTACTTCAAGACCAGCAATTTTACCAGCGTCTTTAGTTGCTTGACGTTGAGCATCGTTAAAGTAAGCTGGAACTGTGATAACAGCCTTGGTTACTTTTCACCAAGGTATTCTTCAGCGTAGCCTTTCAAGTATTGAAGGATCATAGCTGAGATTTCTTGTGGAGTGTATTCTTTTCCGTTAGCAGAAACTTTTTCAGAAGTACCCATCTTAGATTTGATAGAGATAACTGTATCTGGGTTTGTGACTGCTTGACGTTTTGCAGCGTCACCAACGATGATTTCACCGTTTTTGAATGACACTACAGATGGAGTTGTGCGGTTTCCTTCTGGGTTTGCGATAATTTTGCTTTCAGTTCCTTCAAGAACTGCAACTGCTGAGTTTGTTGTACCTAAGTCAATACCGATAATTTTAGACATGTGTTTTTCTCCTTAAATTTTATCTTCTTTTTTTCTTTTTGATACTCTTCTTAAGTGGCGACGCCGTCAGAGCTTGACTTCGTCAATCTCTTTGACTAAACTTTGAGCCTAAAGACTCAAAGTTTGCGAAAATAGCGCCACGGCGAAGAGTATCGCCTTTGGTTCGCTTCGCTCACTATTGGTAAAGCTGAACCATTATTTATCTTTCTTTCATAGTTTAGTGTCGTTTCGGACAAGATTTTTTAAGTTTTCTAGCCTAATTGTAGACAACTACCATGGCTGGGCGCAGGATGCGGTCATGGAGTTTGTAGCCTTTTTGGAAGACTTGTGCGATAGTGTCTGCTGGATGTTCATTATCTGCAGGCAAGGTTTGGATAGCCATGTGGTAGTTATGGTCAAATTCTCCGTCTGCTGCAATTTCTTCAATTCCTTCTTCTTTCAGAGCATGTACCAAACTTTCTTGGACCATCTCCAAGCCCTTCTTCACATCATCTGTCAACCCTTCTACGGCAAGGGCACGTTCAAGGTTATCAAGTGATGGCAAGATTGCTTTTGCCAAATCTTGGCTACGATAGCGTTGCAAAAGTTGGCGTTCTTCGTTGGCACGACGTTGAATATTTTGCATTTCTGCATGGGCACGAAGGTATTTGTTTTCAAATTCTTCGGCACGCGCTTGTGCTTCTTCTAATTCAGAAGGTTGGTTGGTTTCCTCTACAACTTCTTCAGTTGTCTCGACAACTTCCTCTTCTTTCACGTCTTCTTTTTTGATTTCTTCTGTCAAGGCATACACCCCTTTCATTTGGTCTTAATTTACTTCATAATGGTTGCTGTTGAGGTAACGGTAGTAGTCCGTTAACTTCATGACAAGCACTCGGCCGATAACATTGACGAGGCTAATCACACGCCTGTAATCCATCTCTACGGGACCAATCACATGCATGAGGGCCATCCCACGATAAGGAACCAGGAATTTGTGACTAATCACGGTCACATTTTTCAAGGCCTTCTCTTGGGATTCAGCAACCAGGATCTGGGTCATTTGGTCCTCCGCCATCCCCCCTCGCAACTCAAGAGCTACGTGTTGAGGGTTATCTAAGAACTGATAAGTCTGAAGATCGGCGTAGGTTAAGGATGAAACCTTTCCTTCTACAAAGACCAGTTCTTGAAACAATTGCGAGAAGACGTAATCAAACAGATCCAATACATTGTCTGTCGTCTTGAAATAGCGCTGTACAATCTGTGGAATCTCCGTCCGCAAGCGGTAGTGGATATCCAAAACTGTATTTCCAATGAAACGTTCTTGAACCAACTGATGGAAGATTTCCAAGTCACTGGTTAAGAAATTCTTTGGAATCGCAAACTGGACGGTAACAGGCTTTGATTCATCCAAGGTCAGAACCGCTAATGCATCGTGGTTGGATAATGGAACAATCTCAAAACCCGTCAAGCGCTGACGTGTCGGCTCAACATCCTGAATGACTGCGGTGTAGCCCGTCATCTGGGCTAGCAACTTAGCCGTAGCATCCAAGATATCATCTAACTTAAAGGCTTCAAAATCAAAGGCTTTCACCACCTGGTAGACATCTTGTTCATCAATCAGCTCTAGGTCAAGTGAGTTCTGAACAAAATATTGAAAACCAGCCCGGCTAGGCATTCGGCCACTCGAAGTATGGGCTTTTTCTAATAAGCCTTTCTTTTCGAGGGCAGCCATGTCGTTTCGGATAGTGGCACTACTAGATTGAATGACATCTTGCAGTGCTTTTGAACCGACTGGTTCGTGGGTCTTGGTAAAGATATCAACGACAAGATTTAGAATCTCATTTTGACGTTCTGTAACCATGACCTCACCTCTCTTTCGTATTTAGCACTCTAAGCATTTAAGTGCTAAACCATGATTCTATTATACACCCTCTCAAGAGAAAGTCAAGAGAAAAATCCAAAAAATTAGCACTCTTTTTCAAAGAGTGCTAAAAATCATTCTTAAGACCGATACTTGTCTAAAAAAGCCTATAAACCTGCTTCTTTCAATTTTTGAATGTATTCTTCTAAAACCAGCTGATGCTTGACCATATACTGGGCATTTTCTACACCAACGTAGCGGAAATGCCAGTTTTCATAGTCCACACCTGTAATCGCATTTTTCCCTTCTGGATAGCGGAGAACAAAACCATACTGGGGAGCCAAAGCAATAATCTGCTGGGCTACCTCTTCAGACTGTCCATTTGGAGCACTCATATCAATCGCAAGACCCGTTTGGTGTTCACTAGCACCTGGAACCTGTACTTGAGCTTGAGCTTGAGCTTTCTGCTTCCTCATGAGAAAGTCCCGTAGCTTCTAATTGCGCCACCCGCTCATTATAGAGTTCTGTTTGCTCCTCCACACTTCGATAACCCGAAATCAAGGATTCTTCAGGCGCGACAGCTCTCGCCGCTGCTAGAAACTGTTTCGTTTGTTCTGCAATCCGACTATCCACCTTGATTTCTTCAACATCAACTAACTGAGGGTTCAGCTCAGCTAACTTGTTGTCCCGATTGACCAGGACTAGGTTCCAATCCTTAGTAGAAACTTGAGGAAGGTCTGTTTTAGGTTTTTCTTCCTTTTTCTCAACCTTTTTTGGAGTGGTTGTTTCTACTTTTTTATCTTCAACAGAGCTCATATGAAGCCATTGAGGTTTCAAATAGAAAATACCCACTCCTGCTCCGATCAGACAGAGACCTAAACAGCAGAGCACGATCCAGCTAACTTTCTTTTCTCTTTTCTTGGCAAGTTTGTATTTAGTCATGATCTTCCTCTAACAATTTTGCTCCAACCTGTCGGTATGACATATCTCCAACTGCTTCTAGTTTAAGTTGGCCATCCTCATACTCAATAACAGTCACACTACCATTGTCCAAGACAAATTCTTTAAAAGCCTTTGGATCAATCAGGTAAATCAAGGTGCTGATGGTCATCCCATGACTGACCACGATGGCATTGCCACCACCTTGAGACTCAACATCCTTGGCAATTGCCGTAAAGCCTTCCAAAATTCGATCGCGAAGAGTTTCCCAAGACTCTGCCCAGCCTGCTGTATCCACTTCGACAATTCCTTCAGCCAACTCCATCAAGCTCAAATGATGGAAATCATCGACCCGAAAGACACGTGGCAGAACCCCCATAAAGAGTTCTCCATCGTAGGCGCCATCAAAGCTTCCAAAACACCATTCGCGAATACGCTTATCATAGCGATAAGGAATTTTACCTGTTAACCCTAATTCTTCTAGCACAATCCCCATGGTTTGAATGGTTCGACCAGAGTCACTGGACACAGCTTGTTGGAACTGGATTCCTGCTTGACGCAGACCAATCCCTAATTCATGAATCCCTCGTTCGCCAGCTTCCGTCAAGGGACTATCGGACCACCCTTGGGCGCGACCGATTGTATTAAACATGGTTTCCGTGACGGGCAATATACAATTTTGTCTTTGCCATTTCTATCCTCCTGCAATTGTTTTCTTCTTATATAAGATAACTTATTTTTTCACATCAATTTCTTCTGAGTGGGCCTCTAAGCAGTTAGCACCTAGCTTGCGATAAGATTCATCTCCGATGGTCTTGATCGAGAAGCGTCCATTTTCGTATTCGACAAGGGTAACACTGCCATTTTCAACCCTTGGATCTAGCACAATCTCTGGATTTAAAATGCACACAAAGGAACCGATGGTCATGCTATGACTGACAACAAGAACATTTCCACCACCCTTAGCTTCAACTTCTTTAGCAATCTCTTCAAAACCATCTACAATCCGTTTTTTCAACACATCCCATGGTTCAGCCCAACCGGCTGTATCCACTTGGTAGATCCCATTCGCTAACTCTTCTAGTGTTAACTTCTTGTAGTCTTCTATATCTAGAACACGGGGAACGACTCCACGGAACAGCTCTCCTCCATAGGCACCATCAAAACTTCCAAAACACCATTCCCGGATCTTTTTGTTGAAAGTATAAGGAATCTGATCTGTGAGTCCAAGCTCGTCTAAAACAATCCCCATGGTTTGAATGGCACGACCTGAATCGCTGGAAACAGCACGGACAAAGTCCAAACCAGATTCTCTCAAACCAACCCCCAATTCACGGATACCTTCTTCTCCTTGAGCAGTTAAAGGCGTATCCGACCAACCTTGAGCACGACCTATCGTATTAAACATGGTTTTCCATGCCGAATAATAAATAATCTTGTTTTCGCCATGTGATCTCCTTTTACGTTCTTCTATTATATCATTTTTTATAAGGAAACTGGCAGCGATGACCTCTAGATTCACTTTCACTAGCTTGGTCAACAGTAAAAGCCCTGAGCAAACATTATGCTCCAGGGCTATTTTTTAATTTTTAAAACTATGAACTGGGGCTGGAATTTGACCACCACGGGCAATAAAGTCAGCTGACGAAGCTTTGTTAACTTTCATAACGGGGGCAGATCCAAGAAGTCCTCCAAGCTCTAACATATCGCCTTCTTTTCCATAAGGAATAATCCGAACTGCTGTGGTCTTTTGGTTGATCACTCCGATAGCCGCTTCGTCTGCAATCATAGCCGCAATGGTCGTATCCGGAGTATCAGCTGGAATGGCAATCATATCCAGACCGACTGAACAGATGGCAGTCATGGCTTCCAATTTTTCCAGATTGATATGACCCGATTGGACCGCCGCAATCATCCCCTCATCTTCTGAGACCGGAATAAAGGCACCTGACAAACCACCGACTTGGTTACAAGCCATGATGCCGCCTTTTTTCACTTGGTCATTGAGCAGAGCCAGTGCTGCAGTAGTTCCATGGGTTCCTACTACTTCAAGCCCCATAGCTTCGAGGACACGGGCAACCGAATCCCCAACAGCTGGCGTTGGCGCGAGAGACAAGTCTACAATCCCAAACTCCACACCGAGACGTTCACTAGCCATTTGACCAACCAATTGCCCAACACGAGTAATCTTGAAAGCAGTCTTCTTAACGGTTTCAGCCAATACATCAAAGCTTGCACCTGGAACTTTTTCAATCGCCCGTTGGACGACACCAGGTCCTGAAACCCCAACGTTGATGACAACATCCGCTTCACCGACACCGTGGAAAGCCCCTGCCATAAAAGGATTATCTTCTACTGCATTAGCAAAGACCACCAGTTTCCCTGGCCCCATCGGATCTGCTTGGGAAGCTTCTTTAATGATACGGCCCATGTCTCGGACAGCAGTCATATTGATCCCTGTCTTAGTGGAACCAATGTTAACTGAAGAGCAGACAAAGTCCGTCTCTGCTAGAGCGCGAGGTATGGAGTTGATGAGGATTTCATCCCCCTTTTGGTAGCCTTTTTGAACCAAGGCTGAGAAGCCACCGATAAAGTTGACCCCAACTTCTTTAGTCGCACGATCCAGCGCCTTGGCAAAGGGCACATAGTCTGTCGCATTGGTTGCTGCTCCAATAATGGATATAGGAGTGACCGAAACCCGCTTATTCACAATCGGAATGCCGAGTTCTGCTGCAATCTCATCCCCGACAGCTACTAAGTCCTTGGCCTTTGTTACAATCTTCTGGTAGACTTTTTCAGCCGCCTTATCGATATCTGGATCAATACAATCTAGCAGTGAGATTCCCATGGTGATGGTCCGAACATCAAAGTTCTGCTCCTCAATCATGGCAATGGTTTCTGTTACCTGTTTAATGTCCATATTTCTACCACCTCACTCTTACAAATTGTGCATGGCATCAAAAATCGCAGCGCTCTGGATATTGATTTTTACATGAAGAGACTGACCGAATTCTTCTAATTCTGAACGAAGCTGTGTGAAATCTTTTTTCTCATCTGATGTCACGACCGCCATCATAGTGAAGTACTCATCCAATACGGTCTGGGAAATATCATCGATATTGAGTCCCAACTCTGCCACTTTAGTCGCAACACCTGCTACGATTCCTTTTTGGTCTTTTCCGACAACTGTAATAATTGCTTTCATTTCACTGCTCCATTCTATTCATTTGCTTCCATTGTAGCATATTCCCCTTAAAATCGCTTAAATGTTTTAGAAAAGGTTCGGTTTTACAAATAAAAATAAGACATCCAAGAGAATCTCTTGAATGTCTGTAAATCTTAATATCATGATCAATCAACGGATGGCTCAAGCATTTTCCTTAAGGTAGTGGCTGAGGAAACACAGATGTTAAACAAGAAAATGCCAGTAGATATAATTAAAGATGAAAATCCAGATTGGTTTCCAAAATGTAAGAAAGTTGCTAAAGCCATGCAAGAAGATGGGCAACTGGATATCTTTAGTTTTCTTATAGACAGCTGCCAAGAAGAGTCCTGAACAGAAATAAAGAGAAAAGGTTACAGGATCCCGATATTGATGGATCAGATGAAAGGCCGCAAAGAGAAAACCCGAAAGCAAAACATCTAAATGAAACTTACTTTCTTTAAAGAAGACATTCATCAGATAGCCTCTAAAAATAAATTCTTCTATCATAGGAGATGTAACAGTTGCTAGGACAAAAAACAAAGTACCCGAAATACCCGGGCCATTTAGATAAATGGAGGATGGCAATTTGGTTTGATGAACGACAGGAACCAGCAAATCCTGAAAAGTTTGCAGCACCCATCTTTCAACAAAGAACCACAAGAGCACCAGAGCAAAATACCCCAGATAGTGCCACTTCCATTTCTGTATATTTGAACGGACGACTATCTTCTGCCTTTTAAACCAAAATAGAATGCCGATGAGAAGCAAAGAGTAGAGAATCAAATAGATGAAATAAAGAAAACTTACATCACCATTGAAAACTCCAGTTAGATAGATACCAAGGCCTTCAATCCCAAAAACAAATAGATATAACAGGAACAGTAAAGCGACTCCATGTTTGGCATATTTCATATCATCTATTCTCCAATATCATTCTTTCGTACAATTATGTACAAATATAACACATGGAAAAACTTGTAGGCAAGGTGGCCCTCAATTGTCCCTTTTTGAACAGAAAGTGTCATCTTCTTTTGTTTTTTACTCCACTTTGCTAAGAAAAAACAGCCGTTTAGATTTTCTAGCCTGACGATTCTACAATATATTGTTCCTTAATCACCTGGACGATTTTGTTATGAAATAGCTGAAAACCTTTGTTTCTTCAATTAAAGATCAAGCTAAGGACCTATCCATCATTAGTTGCGATCTCGTCATAACTCCTTCCCACTCTCAAAATACTGTAGCGAATATTTGACTTTCCATTTCAGAAGGCATATACTTATATTAATCTGAGCTAAATAGTTTTAATTTTTTAAATGAACTGTCTTGAATTCAGATTAAAAAAACTATTTACTTAACGGAGGTGACACTATGTCATTAGAAGATAAATTAAACCAAGTTAAAGGTTCTGTTAAAGAAGGTTTCGGTAAAATAACCGGCGACACAAAAACAGAAGCTGAAGGCGTTGCTGAAAAAGTTGCATCAAAAGCAAAAGAAGTTGCTGAAGACGCAAAAGAAGCTGTCGAAGGAGCTATCAAGGGTGTGAAAAACATCCTTCACAAAGACGATAACTAATCGTTAACATTCTGGAACCACCCTATTTTCTACAGTCCTATTTGACTGGGGGAGATGGGGTGGTTTTTGTTTGCCATTCATTTGTAAACGATATATTAGAAATAGAAAAAAACACCTTGCAAACTGCAAAGTGTTTTCGTTTGTATTCTGCTTTCCAGTAACGAATTAACGTTTAGAGAACTGGCTAGCTTTACGAGCTTTCTTAAGACCTGGTTTGGAAAGTATGAATTTCAGTTGGACTAAAAACAGCGTAATATCAAGACTTTTCTCCGCTTTTATAAAAGCGTTTTTCCAATCAAATTCAACTAATTTTATCTAAATGGTGTGGATTTTACCCCCAAAATTACAGAGAATGGAGCTGATAAACACTAAACGTTCACACCATTAGTTAAATGATTTTTTTCATCATTTTTCTTAGATGATAGAACTTCTAATTTATTTCTTATTCAAGCAAAAAAACAACCTGCTATAAGTAAGAAAGAGGAAGATACAAGAAAAAAACACGGCGTAAAAAAACCGATTCAGTTCATTGTCCTCAATCCTTGTCTGCTTCATTTTTCTTTTTACGAGATCGTTTTTGTGAATCTTTTTTTCAGAGAGTTTTTGATCAATATACTTGTCAATGTTTTCATAAAATTCCTTGGTCGCTTCACTATCTAATGTTGGCGAGTTCTGAACTTGATTCACTTTCAATTGAACAGATTGAATACCGTAAGAGGCTTGTTTTTGGTGGAGTGTTTCTAATTCTTCTTCTGAAATCGGATCTCCAACAACCGTCAAGACCAATTCATTGTTACTTGACTTGTAGACTTGATTAATAACCGTATAATTGGCGAACTCTTTTCCTACAAACTGTTTGATCCCTTCTTTGCGCGCTTGTTCTATTGTCAGAGTAACTGCCGAATAGCTAGCTGGAAGAATCAACAATACAATCAAAGAAATCAAGCCAATTCTCATTTAATGCTCAGCTCTTTAAATGAAGTTAAAGGAGATTTTCTCATCAAAATTCTTGTTCCAACAATGTTGGCTAGCATGATAAAGACACAGTTGATCAAGAAAAGATAGAGAGCCCCCAATAAAAATCGTACATTCCCATTAGCTAAACCATAGCCAGCAGTACAGATAGGCGGCATCAAAGCTGTAGCAATGGCTACTCCTGGCACGATATTGTTTGCTTCTTTTTTCCTTGAACCGATCACACCAGCAATCCCACCCGCAATAGCAATGAGAACATCCCAAATGGTTGGAGATGTTCGTGCAATCAACTCGCTACTTGCATAAGATAAGGGAGAAATCCAGAAATATAGAGTCGATACAAGCAAACTGACCAATACTTGAGTAAATAAAACCTCTAGAGATTGCTTGATTAAACGCGTATCAAAAATAGCTAAACCAAACCCCAGTCCAACAATCGGTGTCATAAGAGGGGGAAATCAGCATGGCTCCAATAATGACAGCTGTTGAATTCGTATTTAGACCTATAGAGGCAATAAAAATCGCACACATCAAAATCACTGTATCTCTCAATCGAACATGAAGGTCATCGTATAATTTCTCACGGTATTCCCGTGTTGAATAATTGGCAGTCATTTGTCCTCTCCTCTTTCCTTATTTAAATCGGTATAATAATTAATAATAACAGCTGATAAACAGCCAAAAAATATGAGCCCATAAATCGTCAAGAAGACACTGGTAATCCTTCCAATCAAGGTCACAGCTAGGAGATCCCCGTAGCCGACAGTCGTCGAAGTCACAAAAGCATACCAAAGACCGTCTCCGTAATTTGTGATAGCAGGTTCAACTAGGAAAAGCACGCCTCCTGACCCAAAAACAAAGGTCACAAAACTCAGAGCAAACCGAGTAAAACCCGTAACCTGTATAATATGCCATAACATTTTTAAACGTCTCATTTGTTCTCCTTATTCATACTAGCTCCTGACCGAGCCGTTTTTTCCAATAATCAAAGTGAAGATAGGACATGATCTCCATCAGAGAAAGATAGACAAACTGATAGATCTGATTTAAGCTGATTATCAACTGATATTGTTTGAAAAATGACTGGAAGAAAGACCAGATATGACTGTCTTGAATCAGTCCCTTCTTAACATCAGACAGGATATTAGCTAAAAGCTCCCAAGGACTGAAACGGTAAATCCTTGACATTTATATAGATCCGGTCCACCACATCATTCAGACTGGTATCTTGGATGGCATGAAATTCTCCAAAGAGAACTCCTGCCGCTCCAAGAGTAGAAACAAATTCCACCAAATAATTTCTGAGGAAATTTTCTCAACCTTTTCCCATAATGTGTTTAGTGCCATCCATAACGATCCCAACCAGAAAAAAAGGAAAGAAAACAAGCAAAGAAATTTTTGCCGTAAATCCCAAAAAAAGCTTCAAGACTTGGTGTTGTTGGTTTTTTTCTAACTCTAAAATCAAGATGGTCATAATAATTGCTAGAACAGCATCTGTCAATACAATTAATCTGTCTTTCTTCATCGGATTGCATCCCCTTTCTTTTTTGTAACATTCTATCTTATCGCATAATATTGGATATTCTTTCATAATCCGACTACAAACAAAAAAATAAACCAAAAAAAGTCTGTCCCTATTATGCTATATTTAACTCTAGAAGTATTCATCCATCTAATTAATAAATATATCATATTTCACAATAAATGAATACTATCAAAGATTCATCCCCTTTCACTTCATCATTTAGTGTTGCTTAGATTTATCAAAAACAACCAAATTTGTATTAATTTCAAGTATCACCTAGTTACAAAAAAATTTGGGGTGAACAGAAAAAGCATCCCGTATTTTTTTGATACGAAATGCTTTCAATAAGTTTAAATAAGTTTTAACGTTTACTAAATTGTGATGCTTTTACGAGCTTTTTTTCAAGCCTGGTTTGGAAAGTATGGGTTTCAGATGGACTAAAAATAGCGTAATATCAGGGCTTTTCAGAACGATATCTACTAATTGATTTCATAAAATTTGAATCAATATTTTTTAAACGGGGAAATAGTTTAGGTCTCTAAGCATTAAAATAATACACCTAACTTTGGTCACCGTTTTTTAGTTATTCACTCTTTTTTTCGGATAGTGTTTTTTTAAAGTTATGATGTAAAAATCTGCAATTAAAACACTATACATCATAATCAGAGGATAGACAATTAAGGATAGAATCAATCCCACTCCTTTAATTATTAGGTCAGGTATCAATAACTTCCTATATTGTGCGGTAGCTTCAAGTAATTCTTTCTGATCTATATTGGGTTTATCAATTACTTTATGTAAAAAACAGTTTGCTACCGTTGAAACAATAACGATCAGTCCATAAAAGAGCTGTGCCGTATGATTCATGAAATGACTACTAACTATTCCAGTAGCATAGGGCATAAATGAAACAAAAAATAAAAGATACAAATTCTTTCAAATTTCTCCCTTTTCAATTTGCCTAACTTGACCTGCATTACCTAGGTCGCTTTGCTTTTAAATTATACTTTTTTTCTTAAACATTTTAATACGAGTAGGTATTTCTTGTGAGTAATTTTCATCAAAAAAATTTCATATATAATCTCCCTATAATCATGGAAAAGTAGTAAAAAAATAGTTGTTATCCTAGTTGATTAAAAAAATCTCTGATTTCCTCATCTTTTATAAAATAATATATAATTTTCCCCTCTCTTCTAGTGTCCAAGATGTTTTGATTGGCTAGTTTACGAAGATGGTGGGAGGCAGATGCCATACTGAGATTTAATAAACAGGCTATATCGCAGACACAGAGTTCTTCGACGGCAAGGAGATAAAAGATGATATTTATCTGTTTATTATCGGTAAATTTTGATAAAATGCGAAGTGATTTTTTTGGACTTTTTTTCCTTTTCAAGGTAGTTCGTTGCGGTTGTAACATTTTTGTTGATTTATAACATCCACTTGACAGATACTATCTTTTTTTCATAATTTTTTTCTCCTAGCCTAACACAGCCCATAGCATGTCAAAGCTGTTGTTTTTCAATCAGGATATACATCCCCAATCCTAAATAGACAACGGCAATAAACCATCTGCTATATTTTTCCAAAGTTTCTCCAACAGAAGGGACTTGTGCTAATTTTTGGGCAGAAAAAACCAAGAGATAAATCATGACTAGAAAAGTAAGTAAAGTCACTATCAAATTCGCTAAATTTAAGGTGGTAAAATATGGGACAAAGACACCAATATTGTCAGCGCCACAACTTGCAAAAGTAATCATAGCGACTAGAAAAATCAGGTTTTTATTGTCTTTTCGCAAACCATCTTTTGCAATAGCTTCTCCATCAGAATCTCCTAAAAGCAAAACTTTGAGGCCTAGGAAAATTGGAATCAAACCGAGTAAACCTAAAATCTCTTTACTAGGAATATAATTTAAGACAAATGCAAAAAGCAAACTTAGGAATATTAGACTAACAGAGCCTAGAAATTGTCCTAAATAGATGTTAATGATGTCCTTTCTGCTTTTTCTTTTGGCAAAAAATAACATTAGGATAATAAGTAAGTCTACGGCTGTCCCAGAATACAGGATTATTGAAGTAACAATATTTTGAATCATAAAACACCTCATTCAAATATATTTTTGAATGTATTCTAACATTAACCTTTGTAGATGTCAACTTAAAATCCACCAATTAATAATTGCATGTCAATATTTGTATTGTGAAACTAGTTTCAGAAATATATAGTCTTAAAGTATGTCCACTGCCAATGGTTTTTTTCAATATTTAAAAGGAGAGAACCAATTTGGTCCTCTCCAGGGTATAATTTTTCCACCAACCCACTACAGTTGACAAAGAACCGTTATTCTCAAATGAGACAACTCCTTTTTAGTTTTTTTATAACCTCAGCTTCTCGGTCTCTTACCTACTTTTTAATAGAAAGACTACGAAGGACGATTCTTAAAGTAGTCAGATTGTGCAATATCGAAAGATTAGATGGGCTTAACCAATTTAACAACCCAAATCCAATTAAACTTCCATTTATTACAACTGTTTCTTGAATATTTCTTTGAATTAATTTCTGCAACGATTCAGATAAAGAATTCAATTCCTCGAAGAAATCTAAACGATTATCTAATAATAAAATATCACTCATCTGCTTAGAAATATCAGCACTTTCATTCATCACAACCCCAATATCTGCAAGCGTCAAAGGCGAGAGAGTCGTTTAACCCGTCTCCAACCATCAAAAATAGTTCGGCCAGCTTTCTGTAATTCCTGAACCAACTGAAACTTACCATCTGGTTTTTAAATCAGTATAAACGTTGTCAAATGGCAGATCTTTAACCAACTCTTCTGTTCTAGCCAACGTATCACCAGTTGCCAGAATCAGTTTTTTTCCCTTGGCGCTTTAGCTTTTTTTCAATGCAACTTTCGCCTCGCTTCTCAAGGGAGTGTGGATACAAAAACATCCCAATTAATTCTTTCTTATAAGCCAAAAACAATAAATTGTAATGAGTCTTATATTGCTCAATCAAGGCCAGTCGCTCAGAACTAATTCTTACCTGTTCGTCTTGCATTAGTACATAATTTCCAATGACAACCGATTGACCATCAATTTGCGATTTAATCCCTTTGCTTGCAACATACTGAAGCTTGCCATGCATTTCTTCGTGTTCAATGCCTTCAATTTCAGCTTGTTTAACAATTGCATTGGCAATAGGATGATAGATATGTTCCTCCAAACATGCACTTATTCTTAAAATATCTTTCTCAGTATAATCTCCGAAAGGAAGAACCTTTTCAACCAAAGGATAACTCGTCGTGATGGTACCCGTTTTATCAAACAAGAAAGTATCCACTTCCAGATATTTTTCTAATACATCACCATCTTTAATAACCATTTCTCGATTTAGACCTTCCTTTATGGCCGTAAGGTAGGCTACAGGTGTGGATATTTTTAGAGCACATGAAAAATCCACCAATAAAAAGGAAATGGCTTTTGAAAACGAACCTGTTAACAGATAAGTCAAACCAGCACCTAAGAAGTTATATTTTACAACCTTGTCTGCCATCCTAATAAAATGACGTTGTTTTGTCTTCTTACTCTCTTCAGATTTTTTCATCAGATTGATGAGTTGCAAAATACGACTGTTTATCTGATTATCAGTCACACGAATTCTTAACTCTCCTGTTTCCAAAACAGTATTCGCACATACAGAATCTCCCTCTTTCTTTTCAACAGGGAAGCTCTCTCCAGTCAAGGAACTCTCATTGACCATGCCTAATCCTGAAACCACTTGGCCGTCAAACAAGATTTCATTACCTTGGGAGACAACTAATACATCACCTACTTGAACATCAGAACTCTTGATGCTGATGACCATGTCTCCCCGCACTAAGAAAAACATCACTTTCTTTAGCAAGAAGGCTTTTGTTCCAAATCTGTTGCTGTTTTTTTAAAGACCACTGATCCAGATGATTACCCAAATCAAGCATAAACATGATGTTGCTAGCTGTCTTGGATTGGTTCATAAACAAGGACAACAAAATGGCCGAACAGTCCAAGACCTCCATGGTTAGTTCCTTGCGCGCTAAAGTTTGATAGGCTTCTTTGACATAACCCAAAGCCTGATAACAAGTCCAAATATAACGAATAGGGTAGGGTACAAAACTTCGAAACAGCAAACGCTTAATCGTCGCACCCTGATACAATTGAATAAGCACTCTCTTCTCTACGAATGGGAAGAGTCATCAAGTCCGAAACTTTCCCTTGTCAATTTTTTTTTAAAAAGGCCTCTGCATTTTTCTAATACAGAGAAGCCTTCTTTCATACGTAGAGTAAAGTCTTTGCTGATCCATATAAAACTGAATAGAGTCGATCCCTTTTTCATCTTTAGCCAAGGAACGAAGATAATCTTGAATATCCAAGGTCAGTGAAAACGAGGACGATAATCGGATATGTTGATATCCTCTGTGTAGCACTTTAAAAGACATATTATTCACCTGTCAGGCTATCTAATTGTTCTTCTTTCTTTTCCTGTTCGTATAAATATTTAGCGTCTTGTAAAACATCATCACCGTGTTGTTTTACAACAGAAACAGATGCATCCAGTCCATCTTTCAATTTGTAAGCTTTAGCCAAGGCCTTAGAATAGCCTTTCTTAGCTTCTTTACTTGCTAAGACTTTCAAGCCAAGCGTCCCAAATGCTACCCCTCCTAAGAAGAGAGATGATTTTTTCGCAACTTTTGCGACGTTTAATACTTCTTTTAACATGTTTATTTCCTCCTTGTAACTATTGTAGCGAAAAATGACAGCAAAAAGCAATTGCTGATATCTGATATATAGATAAAATTCTCTATACTGATATTTAATTATATTATGATGAAAACAATATACTTTAGTTTTTTGATACTGTAAATAATTATGTGTAAACACTTAAGTAGAGTTACGGAGTGTTAATTAAATAAGCTTTCAAGTGTATCAGAACATTGACCAAACCCTTTATGGATTCGTTGACTTTGCTTGAAATTATAATCTTCAAACAACGTAACTAAGTAACGTTCCAGAGCCTCCTCATTAGGAAAAAAAGAACCTTCTTTTTTTCGTTTGATGTTTGATTTCTTTGTTAAGAGACTCAATGAGGTTTGTCGAATACATGCTGTGCCAAATCTGGTAGGGAAACTGATAAAAAGTTAAAAGATTATCCGTCTTCTCCAGACTTTCCATGACTTTCCTATACTTTGGTTTCCATTCGGCGAGAAAGTCCTCTAAAGCTTGTCCTGCCATTTCTAAATTTTCAGCACGATAAATCATTATAAATTGCCCCAGAATAACCGCTCTATCTGCTCGTTTCACTTTACTAGCTAGATTTCGACTAATATGAATTAAGCAACATTGTTGTTTAGCTAATGGGTGAGCCTGACTGATAATCTGCTCAAGCCCCTTAAAGCCATCTGTAACTACAAGAGAAATCTGTTGGATTCCTTGGTTTTGAAGCTTGTCTAACAGGGTGGACCAAGAAGCATTGTTTTCTTGGGGCAACTGTGCATAGCATATCTCTACGCGACTAAAGTCGCTAGAGCTATCCTAATTGCGCACCGCCAGTTCTCATAGAAAAAAACACCTTGCAAGATGCAAAGTGTTTTCGTTTGTATTCTGCTGTCCAGCAACGAATTAACGTTTAGAGAACTGGCTAGCTTTACGAGCCTTTTTCAAGCCTGTTTTCTAGTATTTTTATATCTATTGGCAGATTATCCGACTTATCCCCATCAACATCTGACTCTAACTCAACCTCTGAAGAAATCCTAATATTGCGTACTTTGATATATTCGATATTATTGTTACCTACTAGATCCCCTTTTTAATAAATCTGGGATAGCCGATAATTTAGAAATGATGGATGAATCCTTTAAAATCAAGATATTTCCATATTCATCTGTATTTTCATCAAATAGTTATTTGTCTGCATAGTAATTGGATAGAAGAACTAAGACCTGAGTAGCTTCACCTTCATAATTGCCATTTTCGCTTTCAAAAGGTAATAATTGCTTGTTCATAGCTTGGCGAATCAGTTGCACCAGCCAAATTAATTGTCTTGACCGACGAATAAAGCGACTTCTTTCAAGGAATCGACCATAAGGAAACAGTTGGCAGATTCTATAAAAGTGTCGTTGTGATTCGGCACGCTCATCAGACTCGCTACACAGAGCTGGTACATAATATCTGCTATAATTTTCTGGAAGATTTGGTCAAGCGGTCTTTTAGCCGTGTGACAGGCATACAGGAAAAACACTATTTATTTACTTTTTGCACGGGAGGCTTTAAGATGTTGCTGGACGCCTTTCTTGATAATCACTCAGAGTCGCCAGAGTGTCTGGGCTGGGATATGGCAAAGATATACCGTCGCCTGAAACTGTTCTTTTGACGCTGATAAACGCGACATATCAATTAAAATGTCGCACTAAAATGATTGAAAAAGTGATTGAAACTGTATTATAATGAACGTATATATTTAGAAAAGAGGTACTAACTATGGAAAACCTAGTAGTTTCAGTCTTTAACACTGAAAGCGAAGCTTATCAGTCCTTTGCGGATTTGAAGGCTTTCCGCCAAACTCAGACGACCAAGGTTGCTCAAATCGCCTTGGTCAAAAATGAAAACGGTCACATCGTTGAAAAAGAACGCTATGACTTTGAAGATTCAACGACGGATGCAACCCCTAGAAGGTGGCTTGCTCGGTGCAGTTATCGGGCTTTTGGGTGGTCCTATCGGCGTCTTGTTTGGTTATGGTATTGGCGACCTCTATGGTTTGGTCGCTGGTGATACCGTTGATACGGCAGAAGCTGGCTTGATTGACGTTGTGTCTCAAAAATTGATCGACGGCGAAACAGCCGTTGTCGCCTTGGTGCAAGAAAACAACGAAGCAGTCATCGATGCTTACTTCACCAAGTACGACACCCAAATCGTGCGTTGGGATGTAGCAACCGTCGTAGCCGAAATCGAAGCGACTCTGCAAGTCCAAGAAGACCTCTACAACCAGGCACGTGCACAAATGAAGGCTGAACGTAAAGCCGAACGCAAGGCTAAACTTGAAGAATTCAAGGCAAATGTCAAAAGCAAAATTTGACAAATTGAAAGCCTAACGTCTAAGCGTCTCATAAATTTAAATGTGACTGAGACGCCATTTAAAAATTTATGTGCGTCGGATTCTCACAGTTAAATAATTGCGTTGACAAAGCCGTTACAGCCGTTCTTCCATTCTTTGAAAAGAATGTTTAATAGACAAGAAATCTGGACTAGTATTGGTCTGGATTTTTTTGTGAATATAGAGGTCATAGCTTTTTTTGACTATGCTTCGTTATAATTAGAAAAAAATTTTTAAGTTTTATCAAGATGAAATCAGTCAGACGAAGACATCCCGAATTAGCACCAGCATCACCACACAAACTAAGACATACTGGTGCTACTCTTGCTAAACAAGCAGGTGTTTCTCTTGAAGCCTTCTCAGAAGCTCTTACTCATAGTGATAAAGAGATTACAAAAACTTACGTTAATATCAAAGATAAAGTCAATCAGACTGTAGGTGATATTGCTTTTCGTAGTTTAAAAAATTGATGGGGTGAATATGGGGTGAATTTTTGGGGTGAACTTTGATTTTTTGAAACAAAAAAGACATCCAAGAAATAATTCTTGAATGTCTGTAAACGTTGATATAATCGTATTGATTAACGTTTTGAGAATTGTGATGCTTTACGAGCTTTCTTAAGACCTGGTTGGAAACATTTTTATTTGAATAGATTTCAATATCCGCTTAAAATCAATGTTTTCCCACGTTTTCAGAAAGAACAATTTCATCTAATTTGAATAGTTTTCAGTTGAATGGTGTGAATTTTACCCTAAAAAAATACACAAATTGAGCTAGATTTTACCAAAAAGTTCACACCATTTGAATTGTTATTGTTTTGTACATTTGATATACGGAGTGCATTATAAATTATCACAAATATCTCTCAATATGCTCTACGAAGATAAAAGGTTCTATATCTTTAAGAGCGAGACCTTTAGATAGAGTAATGCATTGTTTTGCTGTACCTTTTCCTGGTCGATGGTAAAACTTTCTAATCCCTTGAAGGAATATTCCAAAACGCGAATGACGTTCCGAGGCTGTCATCTCATCTAAATATTTGTCAACAGCTAAAGCGAATACATTTCCATAATACCTATCATCGTCAAATCTTGTTCTAGTCATATAATCTTGAATGTCATAGAGCATAGATTTCATATTTCGATAATTGGGTGCTCCCACCAATGCTCGACTAGCTCTATTTATACCATCAACATAACTGTAAGCATCATTTAATTTACCAAAATCCCAAAACCTTTTAGAATCAAAATACTCATACTCCATATCTAGTTGTGATTTTAATATTCTTAAAATGGACAGTGCTGTACTGTCATCTTTATTTTTTATTGCCACATAAGCTTCTTCTACTCCGGTATTATAAAAAAATCAATGTGCTGATTAATTTCAGAACCTAGAACACCTGTAATATCAAATTGTAATTTATCTTGATTTAAACTAATCATATATACCGTCTTTCTATAAAATCTTCAAAAGAAAATTTCTCATTATTGTTGCTTAATAATCTATTGATTTCATCAATATAAGTTGTATGATTATCAATAATAATGATTTTAGATTTTGCTCTAGTAATTGCAACATAGTGATCTTCAAATTTCAATCCTGTTCGCCAATCTACTAAATATTCAACGAAAATAACTACAGTGTCTGCGACTAAACCTTTTGAAGCATGAGTAGTCATTAATAAATTGTTATTCATTAAATTCGTATCAAATAATTTTTTTATTGTCTAAATTACTTAATACATCCAACAATATGTGACTTTCTAACCTACCTTCATAAACTGTAATTGAAACACCTAGATACGAAGCAATTTCTTCAATAAGAAGCTGAGTAGGTTGTTGACTGAGTCTCTTTAATTTTTTTAAAAGTTCTTTTCTAAATTCATCGTTATATTCAGGTACAAGATTATTCAGTACATTATACTCAGAAAAAGTCATCAAGAAAAATAATACTGAGCCAAAGATTGTAAAAAAACACTATTGGAACACTCTATAAAAAGGATTTTTTTCTGACATAATCAAATTGATTTGGAAATATTCTACCTAGTTGTGTTGCTGTTTCAACAATATGTCGATTATTTCCAATTAAAAATAATTTTGTCCATTCAAATTTATATCGCCATTCTCTATTAGAAATCTGATAATATCTTCTTTTAAAGAATACTGCTCAGTCTCTAAATATAAAAATAGAGCCTATATTATTAATAAAATCTATTTCTACTCCCGGAGTTAGAGCTAATGAAAAATCTACAATTTTAGGTAAACTCCTAAAATTACCAATAAATCTCTTTTTTTAAAAATCATTATCGTTTTCCCATAAATTTTTTTAATATACCTAGGAGAAGCCCCTCTCCATTGATAAATTGACTGTTTATCATCTCCTACAATAAATAAACGAATTCCTAATTCATCTTTCAAGTACATGAATAGATCATTCATAGATTGATCACAATCCTGAAACTCATCGATATAAAGTGAATTAAATTTATATTTTAGATACTCTGATGCCGACTTAGTGTGTATTAGAATATCTAAAGCAACTTCACATTTAAAAATTCTTACCTAACTGAGCGGTCGTATTATCATAAGTAGCAAAAAAATACCATTTTGCATTATTTGACTTAGTCCAATATCAAAAATTATTAAACTTGTATTCTTGCTGAAAACTAAACTGTAATGGCGTTGCAAGTTCATATCTTTGATCAAGGAAAGGAAGAATTATTTCTTTATCTAGAAATGAATCAATTGTTGATATGACAACATTTTTCTGGAATATCAATTAATTTCTGTTTTATTTCTTCAGTTGCATTACGAGTAAAAAGTTATCGTCGCTAGTTTTTTTGATAATTATCTAACTTTTTTTGGAATCTCTTTCTAGCTTCTCAGCTAAAAAAAGTTGTTTTTTTCCTGAACCTGCATTAGCTAAAATTAGAATGTTTCCTTGGTACTCTAATAATTCTTTTTTTGACATTCTCGTCTTGTGTAGCAATATCATTCATAGTCTAAAAACTCCGATAATACTTTTAAAATAATCTGACTTCACAATTTTTATGTGCAATATCAGGAGACAGATAATTATCTATATATTCCAACATGTTGTACTGTTTACTACTTTGTAACCAATTTACAAAAATCGAATTCACTCATTTCACTCCTCTCGCTATCGGATAAAACCTGAGCCAAGTCATTTTCTAAATCAACTTCTGATATAAAGATTCCCTCTACATTTAATTGAGATACTAGACTATGGTTAGTCGAATATAATTCTCTTTTTGGATTTTTATATTCTGTTTTCTCTCATCCTTTGAAGAGAAATCGATATGAAAACTATCTATTTTAGAAACTGTATTACTAACAAGAAGCTCAATACACCGATTGAAACCTATTGGAGAAAATTCATGCTTATTACCTCGACTGGCTTTCAAGTCATTATCTGTCTTCACAAAAAATTCTATTCCTAATTCTCTATACAGTTTTGCATACGGTTTAAAATTAATACCGTCGACTTGTAACAAGTATTTTCCTTCCGATTCAAAATCAGGGCTAAGATATTCAAAAATAGCAAAAAATAGGTAGTATTCTGACGGACCTTCAACTAAAAGAACTCTATCATAGAAGATAGACTGCGCTAAAGATTTATTTAATTTTTTCTTTAAATTTGAAAACTCACTTGGCACCTTGTAGTATGAAGAATGTCCTGTTGATTCCTGTTGATTAGTTATCTTTATGAGTTGAGTATTATTCATTTCATAAAGTACTTCTGCTGAATGCGTTGTTAAGAAGAAGTATTCGTATATATTCTGAATAAAAAGCTGTTTAGAAAGCGATACTTGTACTGATCTGTGTAAACTATTCTCTGGTTCCTCTATTAGATAAATTATCACTTTACTACTGAACTGTTTTTTTCTGAAATCAGATGATTAATAGCATATGATAAGAGTTTTTTTCAGCCATCTCCAGATGTTGGATAATTTTGAGTGTCTCCATTCCAATTGATGTATGGTGTAAGATTATCTAAATAGCCTGAAATTGATATTTCTGATTGAATTTTTATCTCTAAATCTTCTTTACGATAGCTTTTGTAGGCATCAGTTAGTTGTGATTGAACCCTCGTGATTAAACTTAAACTAGAAATATTTTCATTTAATTCACTAATACTACTCTCGATCGCTTTCTCAAGGTCCACATCTTCGTCAGTCTTAGTATCATCTGAGAACAATAATTTTCTATTTCGCTTAAAAAATGCATCCATCTCGATAGCAGGATTTACATAGACTATTTGGAAAATCTTATCAATATCACTTCTTGTACCATATTGAGGAACTTCCATTAAGTCATCTAAAGTAGAACCCCAACTTAATACCGGATTTCCAAACAACTCTTTCTCATCATATATCGCCTCCAAGGAAATGAAGAATGTATCTAAACTGGAATTTTTTCTTGCTCCAGCAACTGTTGAAATTAATAGACGTGAATGCGAAGATTTTAGTGATTCTTCATCCCCCTCCATTTTTCTATCAGACAAATCAAGTTCAAGTTGTATTCTTATAGGTCTACTAGTATCATGTCTATGATAATCCGATTTAATAAAACCTTTATTTCTGATACTTCTATCTAACAGATACCCTCATTGCAAATAAAAGATTTGTTTTTCCCTGAATCATTCATTCCAAATATCACATTTCTATTTGATAAGTTAATTTCAATAGAATTAAAATTACGAAAGTTTTCAATTACTAGTTTTTTAAATTCCATTACTTCCCCTAATATATTTTATAAAAAAATGGAACTACTTGATTTTTTTAATGAATTCAACCGTTCCTGCCCTATCTCCAACATCTCTTTTTCCACCGTGTTCCATTTTCCAAATAGGCATTCGTGTAGAACTTCTGCTGCTGAGATTTGATGTACTTCCGAATCGTAAACACACGATTGATCTCTTTGATAAATTTGAATTTGATTAAAAATTTTGTCATTTTCTAACTCTCGTAAGTTATCAACTAAATGTTCTACAATCCCATCATGGTGCTCTTTTGGAGTCGCTCTCGCTTGACTAGGGTCTATAGCATGGAGCTCCTCATAACGTATCAAGGTACTGAGATAGGACAATTCTGGCTTGGTTGCAATCAGTGCAAGTGAGACTTGATATCCTCTAGTTGCCAATAATTGGGCCGTTTTTCGGGGAACTTCTATTGTTCTCAAGGTACCCTCGATTAATAAATGATAACCTTTTTTACTCAACTCATCTACAAGATATTCAACCATTTGTCCCGCGAATACTTTGGTATAATCCACACTATCTTTGCCATACTTTTCCTGTAGGCCAAGGTAGTTCGGATGAAAAGAGCGATAACTATCTCCATCAATGATAATGATATTACCTTGAAATTCTCTTTGTTTAATACGATGAATCGTTGTTTTCCCAGCACCACTCTGTCCACCGAGCAAAATAGCCTTAGGATGAGATGAGGTTGTTTTTCCACGAGTTAAAGAACGAACGAGTCGTTGGGAGGCTTGTTCAAAATTATCTTGACTAAATTCTTCTAGTTTCATTAAGCCACCACCAGATGAGTAGCTTGTTCTAGCATACGTTCAATACCATCCAAATAGCCATTAAATCGCTCTATATCCTCAAAAGTTGAAACAAGATAAATCTTCGTGTTAATCAAATCAGACAAATCATCGCTCATTAGAACCCAAGGATTCGAAGTATCATCAAATGCAATTCCTTGTTCGTCTTGAAAACGATAAAGTTGCGCTAAGATATTCGCCCCTCGTTCTTTAATCACTTCAATTTTCAGAGTTAACTGATAATCTTCTACTGGTGTGAGCATTTTTTCCTCTCCTACGATATCGATATAAGAAACATTAAATTTCTTACAGATACGATCTATTAATTCTGTCGAAACTCGACTTGTCCCATTTTCATAACGACTCAGAGTATTTCTAGAGATACCAACAATCTTTGCAAACTCAGGCTGCGTTAATTTATGTGTTTTACGTAACGTTTTTATATTTTCTCCAATCATGTAACTCCTCCTTTTATTTATTTCTATTATAGCACAAAAAATAAAAACGCACCAATTTTGGTGCATTTTTATCCAATTCTAGCTGAATGAAATAATTCATCTGTTATATTGTTGGCAAACCAATCATCTAATACAATGGCTTTATCAAATAATCTATCTTATCTATTTTAAAGACAAATTTACCACAAAAACACACTGAGATACTCGTCCCAGTATGTTTATTTCATTTTGGATAACTTCATCAATAAACTTAAACGTTCATCATTTTTGAGCTCTGATAACAAGCAAATCAACCGCTCATATCCAAGTTCTTTTCTTCTGCTTGATTAAAGAATTCATCACAGCCACCAAATCTTCTGGCGTAAAATCCCTTAAGTAAAGTGTAATATAACTTCCACTATTAGAAAATAGACTAACATGAATTGCATTATGTTCTTTTTGCCTAATTTTCATTCCTCCTGTAGACTCCCTAATATAGAACTCATACACTGTCTTTTTGGGGTAGCAATCAAATGAGTTTTTCGAATTCTCTGCGATTTTTATAGAGAATATAGTTAATGAGTGAATAATATTTTTAGAAACATAGTTGTTCCTCCGTAATTGTTTTTTTATAATTATAGTATGCCTTTTTTTCCAAATTATAAAAAAATAAAAAAATTAAAAAAACTGATAACGGTATTGTACACTTCTCAATCTTTTTGTACTTATACCTCTTTCTCTCATCCCTCAGTTTTTTTGAGATTCTGATTTTTTCTGTGTGTTTAGCGTTGACAGAAACGTATGTGTAAGTCACGCTAAACACACAGTACCATGTAAAACTGAATAACGTAAAATAATCTTATCCTGATTTTTTTGTTTTGTTTTTTGTGGCATACTAATATTATAGAAATAATTGATTGAGTAGAGACGTAACTATTATAGCTACGTTTTTTATGTTTGAAAGGAGGTAGCTATCGTGGAAACAGCAGGTTTTAGCTGGGTTAGGAAAGAACCAGTTTTTGTATTTCATTTACTAATAAAAAAATAAATGTATAGATAATAAAAAGTAATGTCAACAGCAGTTTAAAAAAATTTTTTTGATCATAACAAAGTAAAAAAATCAAAAGTATAAAAACTAAAGTAAATAACAAAAAGTCTAAAAAAATCAAATACAAAAACTAGCTTAGCTCAGTCGCTAAATTCAGAGCATTTAAACCTGAAAAAGACTAACAAGAAAAAACAACCGATTTTTATCTGCAAGATGGAACTCTACATCTTATTTGAATTGAGTCAACTTGTCATGTTGTAAAATGACTTGGTTATCTTCTTAGCCATCAATTAAGAAGCGCCCTAAGCAAAGGGAAGATACTACATCAGTGAATATAAGCTTAAGTCACTGCACTACTTCAACTTGAATAAAAAAGACCTCAAGATTTTCTTAAGATCTTCTTTAAAAGCACATTATCTACTATAGAAAGGAAAGAACTATGGCAAAGAAGAGACGTAGTCGTGCTGATCGACGAAAAGCTAAAGTGAAAGCTAAGAAACAACAGATGAATTCTCTAACAACTTTTGAGGGTCGGAAACAATTCGTCCAATCAAAAGGATTGACTAATCTAGTCACGCGCTTTAAAAAAGGAAAAGGTATCAAGCGAAATGAATCCAAAAAAACGGGAAAAGACATTCATTTAATCCATACAGACCGAACTCTTCATAACTACGCTGGTTCCTGGAGCAGATTCGCTTCCTTTGTTGCCTCAATAACTACTGCCGAAGAGTTAGAAGCTCTTGATAAATCTAACGATATAGAAGGATGGATTGACTTAGTAAATCAATACTTAGAACATTGTAAGAAATTAGGGCTTTCTGCTCCAACCCAGTCAACCTATAAAGCAGCATTAGCCAAAGTTTTAGGAGTACCTTCTACCGCTTTTATTGCAACGGATATTCGATATCGAGCCGACAAAAAGAATAATCGTTTGAAGTCTAATGATGACAGGATGTCTAAAGAAACAAATAATCGCTGGTTCTCAATCGTATCTGCCACTGGACTACGAAAAAATGAATTAAAAGCTATTACTGGAGACTCCCTCTACCAACGTGAGGATGGCCAATATTATCTTAAAATTATTGGTAAAAAGCATAAATCAAAAGGAGCACGAGACCGATGGATTCCGATTATTACGCGAGACAACGAAGAATTAGAAAGGCTTGTTGAAGAATTTAAACTAGCTGGTAAAAAGCGTGTGTTTCAAGTTCCAACTGCTTTAAAACCTCATAAATATCGTGCAGAATACGCAAAACGTCTTTATCTTCTTGTCGCGAGAGATCCCAAAGACATCAAAGATAAAAAAGAAAAAATTTATCTACGAGGCGAATTAAAAGGTGTTGTCCTTGATCGAAAGGCTTGTTTAATTGTATCACGTGCTCTCGGACACAATCGACCAGAAGAATTTCAAAAGTCCTATGCTTATAAGTTAATCGCACAAGCAAACTAAGTAACTTTTTTAAACATTATTAAATTTTTATTGTAAAAAAATAGTTCTATAACTTCTACACTTGATAAATTAAATGTAGAAGTTATAGAACTTTTATTTCAAACAAAAATGGTTCTTATAAACATAATACAATACTTTAAGAAATCTCTTATATAATACCTATTTAAAAAGAAAAAAACTTATATTTTTTTATTCTTTTTTTAAAAAAATGTGATAATAATAACAACTACAGATAACAAAACGATTGAAACTATAGAAATAATGATTTTTAATTTCATTGGATAGTTTTTTTGTTACTATAATCATGTTCTTCAGTTTTTATCAATTTCCTCTAAATCTGCCTTACTCTCTTTTTGGTTCCGTTTCTTTATTTGTTATATTTTTCTGTAGTTTCTAGTACTGTAGTAATAGTATTTTCTTTGTTGGAATCGAACATACCAGTCTGAGTGCCTATAGCTTCCTGATAAAACTTATCCAGTTCATCATTAGTATAATTTCCCTTTAAGTAGCTTCCGTCTTTTCTCTGAAAATCAACTAGACCATAATAAGTAGATATAAATTTCTTATCTCCCTCTATAACAACAAAAACAAGGTTTTTTTCATGTACTGAAGGATTCTTTATAACTTTTTTTAACCATATATGTTGCCTTAAGTTGTGTTATTGATCTAGCAACTAAGCCTTCACCGTATACTCTCATTTTATATTCGCCTAGTGGAACATTAGTCTCTTGAACCCAATTATTATTTTTATTGATTTTTAGAGTTTTTACGACTTCCTCTGTATCTGATTTTTACTAAAAAGTACTGTAATCTCTTGCGTGTAATTTTTCTTGAACAATTGCTTGCACTACCACAGGGCCAGTTTCGTCAGCGTATACATTAGAAATATTGATAGCAAAGAATATACTCAAAAAGGTTATGAACATCTTCAAAAAAAATTTTCATTCTGTTAATCTTTCTCTTTATTCGAAATCTCTCAACTGTTCTATAGAAATATCAATTTTATGTATTTCTTCAATTAGTTCTGCAAAAGGATCATCTAATCTAGTTTCTCTACTATTATAATATGCATTGCCCAATGCTAATAAGAGTTTTTGCCGTTTCTTATTCTCTGTATAAATCTGTGTATTTGCTTGTAACGATTTAGTTAATTCTTTGGTCTTTTTTCCAGCTATAGAACTAACTGTGAATAACTTTTCTGAAACATCTGATATAAAAGGAATTCATAGTGCTAGAATTATTAACTCTAGAACCACAAGAAACACAGTAATCGCTTATTCTAAAATTCGGTTTACCACATTTGACACAAAAAATCTTATCTTCTTCTATTACTTTTTTATGTTCTTGCACATATTCCTCGTTAACAGTGATATTTTCAGAATCAGTTTTCTCTAAATCTTTTTTATCAAGATAAGTTTCGGATAACTTTATCTCACTATCAAGTGCATCTACTGATATGGAAGAAGATCCGACATTATTATACTCTATGTCTTTACTATTTTCTATATTAAACTCATTATTCTTCTTTGCTGCAATAAACTCTGCCGGACTTGGCTTTCTATTGTATTTCTCTTCAAACTGAGATAGCCATTCTTCTTTATTCATAACCTCACACCCCTGTATATCTTACATGATAATTATTTTGTAAAATACTAATTCGTTTATCTTTTGACGGGTATCCTAACTCACAAAATCCTTTAGCCAATGACCCATCTTGTTCAGATATGGTATCGATATAATAACAATGAATTTCGCCACATCCAATCGTAGCCATATACTGGTCTGAAAGATATACATCACGTTTTACAACCGATTTTACAAACATTAAAAAAAGAAACTTATTAATGCAACTATTAATATTATAGAACCATAAAATAGAATAGCTCCCTCTTTTGCTTCTGAACTTCCTGACCAAAAATGAGTTTCTGCTGTCTCCATAATTTTTTTAAAAGCCTCCAAATAGTGTTGTTATTAATAAAATTAGTAAAACAAAAATTAAAATAAAATTTGAACCAACTAGTACAGGTAAAAGATTTGGAGCCATATTATGGATTCGATGGAGCTCAAACATAATTTTTGGTTCTAAAAAATATGGATTTTCCAGTAAACTATCAGTAACGATAATTTTGTTCATTCCTATAGCGTAAGCAGCAGGAACATCATTATGAATCATGCGAATTTCAATATTATCCGGTAAGTTTAAACCTTTTTGACGCGCCTTTTGAATAATCTCATTGACAGGTTGTTGAACTTTTTCTTGATAATCACTTCTTTCTATCCTCTTCGCTCCAATAATCCAACAAATTAATGATTGACCGGTATTTGATAATAAAAACACTGTAAATAATACAAATATTAGACCACCCAGTCCAAAAAGACGTGATTGATTCAAAAAAATATTACTATAGCGAAATAAATTATAATTCCCCATCTTTGCGTATCAAAAACAGTGTTTTAGATATCTAAATAAACTATTATTTTTTTAAATGTAGAGTATAAAAACATTGTCATTTATCTGTTTTGAAGCTTTTTTACAATTCGTACATCTTTCATCATTAACAGTATTCTTTGTTCCGCATGAACTGCAAAAAGTATAATCATTACTGAACTCTTGTTTATCTTGTACATCTTCAACTCTTTGAGATAAATCTTCATCTCTTCTCGTTTTGAGAGTCATATTGTGTAGATTCAAAAGAATTATCTATTTTTTCTGATTCTGTAATTTCTCCTTCCTGAAATCCAGCTTGTATCTCTTCTTCTGTTGGTACACGGCCATTAATTTCTGTAAATATTTCAATCCATTGCTCTTTATCCATCGTATACTCCTATTTTTTTATTATTAAATTAAAAAGGCTGAAGTAGATTACCTTAAAAGGTTCTATTTCCTCCAGCCTATAAATTTATTTATAGATTACTCTTAATATTACTCACTTTTTCTGCGTAATTTTATTCCAGATAATCCCATGAGCATCGCTCCTAAGCCAATCAAGAACGAACTATTCTCTGAACCTGTATTTGGTAAAGTCGTATTGACACCATATCTAGGTTTATTTCCAACATAGATATAAGCTGGATTACTTTGAGCAGTTCTAAGTTTGTCTGTTACCAGTTTATGATCTAGATTCTCAACCTTAGAATCATGTCTATGGTTCAATGATTCTTGAGGTTTATTATACGCCTTCTGATATGCAAGTAGAACAGCCTCATACTGAGCTTTGGCATCCAATTGATTTTGGAGAAGAGCGTTTAGTTTCGCTTGTTCTGCTTCAAGAGTTTGAAGAGCTAGGCGGTGAGCCTCAAGAGCTTGGTCATAAGCTTCTTTTGCGATTTCGTAGTTCTCAGGAGCATGGATTAGACTATCAAGGAGAGTTTCCATCTCTTTGATGCTGTCTTCGATTTTAGCAATCTCTGCACGAACTGCCTCTTCTTGAGCTTTCAAGTCGTCTAATTGAGCTTGGATAGTTGCTAGAACTTCTTCCTCTTGGGCTTGTTTTGCCTTGAGTCCTTGAAGGACAAGCTCTTCTTGTGCAAGTTCAGCTTGTGCTTGTGCCAAAGCTTCTTGTTTAGTCTTGACATCAGCAGTTAGGTTCTCAACAGCTACTTTAGCATCTGACAAGCGTTTTTCTGCAAGTTTTTCAGCTTCAAGAGCTTGGTCATAAGCTTCTTGAGCATCAGGAGTTAAGTCCTTAGTTGCTTCTAGTGTCGCAATCACTTTACGAGTAGCTGTAAGTTCCTCGTCAGCTTTTTTGTAAGTAGCTTGTGCTACTTCCAATTCAGCTTGTGTTGTTTTAGCAAGACTTTCAGCATCTTTCAACGCTTACGGCAATTACCAAAGCTTGGCGTTTTACTGCAAGGTCAGCGTTTAGGTTAGTAACGGCTGTTTCTGCATTTTCTAAGCGAGTTTTAGCTGTCTTGTAAGCTAGTTCTGCTTGGTCAAATGTAGCTTGAGCTTCAGGAGTCAAGTCTTTAATCGCTTTTACTTTAGCTAGAGCATCCTTAGCTTGTTCTAATGCTTTAGAAGCATTGTTCTTAGCAGAAATTGCTCTTGCAAGATTAGATTTTGCAGTTTTATCATCTTTTTCAGCCTGACTCAGTTCTGACTTAGCTTGTGTAAGCTTGTTGCTATTTGTGTTGATCTCGTTATTAAGGTCAACCAAAGCTTTCTCAGCTTTTTCATATCGTGTTTTGGCAGTTTGGTGTTCTGCTTTTGCAGTATCAAACTTAGCTTGTGCATCAGGAGTTAAGTCTTTAATGGCTTTTGTGCGTTTGATAGCATCCTTAATGCTATTTAGCTTATCAACAGCATTGTTATGTGCAGTAGTCGCATCAGCAAGCGTCTTTTGAGCGACCGTATTTGCGATAGTTGCTTTAGACAAGGCATCTTTTGCCTGTTCGTGAGTTGCACGTTTTGCTTTAATCTCTTTTGTAAGATTTGTAAAAGCAGTACTTGCGTTTGTATTGCGCAATTCAGCTTTGTTTAATTCTGACTTAGCATTATCAAGAACACGTTGCGCATTAGGTGTCAAGTCTTGTGTATTAAGCAAGTTATTGAGACGATTTGTGGTTGTTGCAAGATTAGATTTTGCAGTTTCATCTGCACGTTTAGCGGCAGTTAAACGATTCTGAGCATTGTTGTGAGTGGCATTTTCGGAAACTTGAATTTTCTTAGCTTGCGCCAAGTCTTTTTCCATTTTGCTGGTGTCAAATGGAGTTGGGAGTGGTTTTGCGATACCCTTGTCGTAGTAATCGTCAATGTAAACAGAAGTACGTTCCCCAGTTGCATAGTTAATGGTTGTTTCTGTATGAGCATTTTTACCTGCAAATTGAACAAAGTGCGTACGCCCAACTTTATCTTTAGTGTAACTAATATTACCCCCAACTGCACTTGGATAAGTTGGTTTAACACGCCCAACCATACCTTTCATGTGTCCGAAATTAGCATGAATATCATTGGTCATGAAGTCAATGACAGAATCGTAAACTTCACGATAGAGCTGAGACATAGTAGCCTTGCGAGTTTCCCTAACATTGCCACCACCCAAGTCGTGTGAGGTCGCCAAAATCCATGCGTAATTCATTACCTCGCCATTCCATTTGACCTCATCAACACCATCATTTTCTAAGGCCGGGTGACTATGCCCGCTATTGTAAGATTTATTTTCATTAGCGTAATTCTTGGCAATGTTTTTAATCCCTTGAACAGACTCATTGGTGACGATAAAGTTATGTGTTCCCCAGATTTGGTCTTGGAGGTTATTTGCCATGAGTACATAGTAATGGCTCAAAGCTTTAATTTGTTCATCAGTGATGTTGTCTAAATCGACTAGAGTATCATCAATTGGAAGAATAATGTTATTGTTGTCCCAACCAGTAAAGATGTTCTTCTTAGTCTCTGAATTCCAAACAAATTGTGGTTTTCCAAAATCATACTTGCCACCTTTATACCAAGCTTGAATAGCATTGTTCAAAGCATGTTTGTTTGCATCACTATCATCATTCAAGTAGGTCTTGTAAGCCGCAATGACATTCTGTGGCAATTGAGGAATGGTCAAGTTTTTAATAGCAGAGATTTGTTTTTCAAGCGTATCAACGGTTTTATCTGCTTCATTCTTAGCGTTTTCAGCGTTTTCAGCGGCAGTTGTTGCGTCAGACAATTCTTGAGCAGTTGTACGCTTAGTATCTTCTTGTTGACCTTTTAGAGTCTTCAAATCTTGGATGTCAGAGCGTTTTTGAGCATCTGTATTTTTCGCATCTTCTAACTTGCGTTCAGCATCATCTTTTTTAGCTTGCTTCGTTGCTAGGTCAGCTTTAGCATTGTCACGTTCACTTGTAACTCCTGGCAAACGATTTTCAGATGAAGCAAGACTGTCTTTTGCCTCTTTTTCAGCTTTAGTTGCTTCTGTAAGTTTTGTTGAAGCTTGTCTTGCGCCACCTTGGGCTTTCGTTTGAGCATTTGCGGTTTTAGATTCTTCAGCTTCAGCTTGAGTTTTTGCTTCATTTAGCAAGTCAAGCTGTTCTGCTTTTTTAGCATCTGCTGTTTTGGCATCAGCCAACTTTTTCGTAGCATTCCCAAGAGTCGCTTCTTTAGTAGCTAAGTCAGACTTGGCGTTGTTGCGTTCATTTGTGACACCAGCTACTTTCCCTTTAGAAACATCCAAGGTTGATTGAGCTGTCTGTTCCGCTTTTTTCTTCTTCTTCAAGTCATCAGAAGCTTGGTTTGCGGCAGTTTGAGCGTCAGACAAGTTACTTTCTGCTTGCTTCAGCGTAGCAGTAGCTTGGTCCAAGTTAGTTGTGGCTTGTTCCAATTGCTCTGCTTTTTGAGCATCTGCACGTTTAGCAGCGTTTAAAGCTTCAGTCGCATTTTTAAGAGTCGCTTCTTTAGTAGCTAAGTCAGATTTGGCACTGTCACGCTCATCCAAGATGGCTTTTTCACCAGTTCCATCCAAAACAGTTTGAGCATTGTCTTTGTTTTGTTTAGCAACTTTAAGTTGAGACGTAGCTTCATTGTGAGCGTGCGTTGCTTTTGAAAGAGTATCAGTGGCTTGGTCAAAAGTGTTTTTTTGTCCTGCTTCAAGTTCTTTTGCATCACTCAACTTACGAGCTTTTGTAGCGTCTGCATTTTGTGATTGTTCAAGAACTTTCTTAGCATCTTTCACAATAGCTTGTTTAGCTTCTAAGTCTTTCTTAGCATTTTTTTCTTCTTTGATAACTTTATCAGCACCAGTTCCATTCAAAACATCTTGAGAGTTCTGAACTTTCTTCTTAGCATCAGCAACTTTTCCAGCTTGCTTGTTTGTAGCTTCCGTAGCATCTTTAACAACAGCTTCTTGTGCATTTTTCTTTTCTTGCACTTGATTTTGTTGTTCTTTTAAAGAATCAATTTTCTCTGTTTGCGTAGTCACTTCTTTCTTAGAAGCGTCAATCGCATTTTTTGTCCCTTCAATTGCTTCTGGAGTTGCACCATTTTTCTTCTGTTCAGCTTCTTCAAGCGCTTGTTTGGCATTACTTTCTTTTTCAGAAGTTGTAGCTTCTTGTTTCTTAGCATCTTCAACAACAGGAGTTTGAGCTTCAACAGCTTGGTCAGCTTGTTCTTTGATTCCTTTTGCTTGTCCAACAACTTCTTCAGTTGGTGTTTTCGTTACAAGAGCAGTTCCATTTGAAACTTCAACACCCTCAACTTGAGTGATAGATGTTGTAGGCGAATTTTGTAGATGGTTTTCTTCAGCTACTGTATTATCTGTTGGTTTTACATCAACCTGTTCATCTGCTTTTACAGATAGTGTTGAAAAACTTGTTAAAGCAACTCCTGCCGCTAAAGCAAGAGTTATTTTTTTCTTATTATTTTTACTTTTTCTTGATTTCATTTTTACCCACATAAACTTAAAGCGTATCTGCCCTAAATCCAAGTCCTTCACATAATATTACAAACGCTCTCATTATACCATTTTTTTATTTACTATTGTAAATAAAGACGTATATTTCAAATACTATTGTTTATATAAATATCAACAAAAAAATATACAATAATTAAAAAGGAGAATTTGTAAATGAAGATTGGAGAATTAGTCAGGAATATCGACTAAGTAAAAAGCTAACACAACAAGAGCTTGCCGAAAAAAAGTGATCTTAGCTTGCCTTTTATTAATTTAATTGAAAACAATAGAAGAAACTTATCTGTCGATACTCTACTAAAAAAATTTTTATCTGCTATGGATATAGATCCTTCTGATTTTTTTAGACCACTTTCTGAAACTTCAGATAATAATCTTCAACTTTTTAATCGAAAAAAATTCAACTAAATAAAAAAATCGTACTGAAATTATTGATCTTTTTCTCAACATCCTAAATTTAAATGAAAAAAATAAAAAAATTTTTTTAAAAATAAATAAAGTAGATAAAAAAACTTACTTTTTTTCCTTCAAAACCTTGTCACATCAATAAAAGATCGTACTGAAAGTATTGATTTCTTTCTTAACATTATTGTTCTAAACTAAAAAAAATTAAATTAGGTAAGAACCTAATTTTTTTCTTCAAAAACCTTGTTACGACGCGTTTTTTTAAAGCACTCATAATTGAGTGTTTTTATTTTTAAAAATTTTTTTCACTAAAAAAATAAGAAAAAAACTCAATTTTTTTAGTGAAATTAATGGCATACTGATTAATAGAAGAAAAAAATAAGGAGGTTTAATTTTTAAAGAAAGTTACATTTTAAAAAGTACATCTTCATTACAGATTTAACAACAAGGAGGAATATACATGGTAAGAAGATATAAAAAAAGTAAACGAGAAAGAGAAGTAGCCAAGAAACATCATTTATTCCCTGCAGAAAGAAGAAAAAAGGAAAAGCATAAGAAAAATAGAGAACTCAGACAGAGAAAATTACTAGAATTACAGAAAAAAAACGAAAATAATATAAAATCTTGTTTCTCAGTTACCCCAGCTTATTGGGGTATTGATAACTGTACAGTCTCAATTCTTAGCCCAGAAGTAACTTGTGACCCTATTGTTTTTGATGATCGAATCTTTAAAGAGACTGCTTCTTTAGAATTCAATTCCGAAGGAGAACTAGATAAAATCACCATTCAATCGGTAGATTTAGGAAAAGTAACAATTAGTCTTAAAGAAGAAGATTACAAAAAGAAATTTGCCGCAATCCAACTTAACGGTCCTTCTCCTAATTTTCAAACTTCAGGCATTAATGGGATTAAATTAAGATTACTAGAGGTATTACATAAGTTAGAAACAGATTATAAGATTAAAATCAAATTTAATCTGGATTATGTTAGGTTTAAGAAGATTGAATTAGCATTTACAATTGCTTTTTGATAAATTACCGTCTTTACCAACTCGTCAATTATTAATAAGATCATTTGTAAAAGAAAAGAAAGCAGATTTAAAAAAACCATAGAACAAGTAAAAAAATGCAGACGGTTTTTTTCAATGATAACGAGTAAAAATTAATCAAAAAGAAATACACACTTTTTTATAATAAAATTGAGAAAGCAAAAAGAACAAACAAATCCGTAAAATAAATTCATCATTAAATAATCTAGAAATCTTCAGATATGAAATCGAATTAACGGATAGTAATATAGCTAATAAATTAGATTCCCATTTCTTAACAGAACTAACTGATAAAAAGATTATTCAATATTTGGAATCTATCTTGTCTTTAGCTATCTTTGAATATGTAGAAATCCTCGAGAAATCAATTAGTTCGTGCAATAGGAAGTTAAAGAAAATTTATAAGGAATGTAAGCCTCAAGATTATATGACGGTATTTTTTTACTCTATGTTATTGATCAGTTATCAAATACTACAGTATCTGATTTAATTGATGAAGAAATCATTACATTTCTTCCATTAGAATTTTTTTAAAAACAAATAGAGGTACAACTAAAAGAAGAATCCTAGAAAGGCTCCAATCCCACGAAGTAAATACGGAAACAAAACATGCATTAGGAAAAATGACTAGTTGGCATGTTTTAGAAATAATAAGAGTAATGTTCGATTCACTAGAAGAAGCAAAAAAATATGGTTTAGGTACTCGTATAACCCCTTCCACAACTTCTTATAAAACTTTTTCCACTAAAAAAATATACTCTTTAGAAGAACGAAATAAGATCTTCAATAACACAATTACAAAAAAATACAAGAAAAAAATGTTCAAGATAAAAGGTTAAAACTCACCTTAAAAAAAGATTAAGAGACGGAATATTAATTTAGCAATTATTTTTAATAGCAAATTTATTTTTTTCAGTGTCAAAAAAAACGTTGATATATCAAGGAGCGTATATAAATATGTACCGCAACTACTATTCGAATATTTTTCAAAAGGATAAGGATATGAAAGTTACTTTAAGTAAAAATAAAAAAAGAGCTTGTTTCTAAACTTTGGTCGGTGTCAGAAACAAACCCAAAATATACTAGTAATAATTCCTATTACTTACTTCTATTATCGCAATAAAAATATAGAAATTTCAAGAGGATTATATACCAGTTTTTTTATAGTAGGGAAGCAATCTATACATTCTATAAACAGAAAACAGAGAATGCACTTGATAATAGTTATTTACTAATGCTCCTATAAAAAAATATTAATAGAAAGAAATAAACGGAACTATTTATGAATTTATTTATTCCAGACGAAATGATTCGGCAATTTCAATTACTAATATCAGATACTGTTAAGAAAGAACTGGATAAATTTTTTTAAATATTAATGAAAATACCAATCAATTTTTAAATAAAAAAAGCAGACTTGTGATTATTTGAATATATCCAACAATACTTTAGACAGCTGGATTAAGCAAGGCTTACCTTGCATTAAGGTGGGGAAAACTGTTCGCTTTAGCAAAACAGAAATCAATCGCTGGTTACAAAAGCAGTAGAAATTCTATGGTGGTTTGTTATAATGTAACCATGGTATTTTCTAGCTCAATTCAAAAGGAGAATACTATGTCTATTACAAAAACTAAAAACGGAACCTATCGCTTACGTGTTTATATTCCTGAGGAGGTTAAATCTTCGCTAGGTATTGATAAGAAAGTGATTGAAAAACGGTTCAAAATAAAGAGTGAAGCAAAAAGATACGAACTAGAACTTCAAAATAAGATTGATAAAATTCTTAGTGGAGGATCTGCTTCATGGGAGAATAGCGGTTCTATCCTCTTTTCAGATTTCTATCAAAACGTTTGGTGGGAATCCTACAAAGCAGGTCAGACTACTTCTACTGCTAAACCACCTTCTCAAGCAACTATAGTTGGAACAGAAATTGCTTTTAGAAAACACATCTTACCCTTACTTGGGAATTATTCAATAGACTTTCTTAATCAAAATAAACAAGTTGTACTAAATCTATTGACTCAAAAGGCTGAAGAATATGCAAATTTCAAAGTTATCAGGAGCTACGTTAACTCTATCTTTGACTGGGCAGAAGAATTAGAGTATATCGAAACTAATCGCCTATCAAAAACGATAAGCCGTATCAAAGCCACTAAGAACATCAAGCTACAGGAATCAAAAAAAGATGAAGATTTATCTCTATCTCAAGAAGAACTTCAAGCATGGTTTACAGCTTTTGAAAAAGATTTAGAGACTGAAAAGATTCTATTCAAAGACTATGTTTTATTCTATACTACTTTTTTCTTGGGAGATAGAAAATCAGAGAGTTACGCTTTGCAATGGAAGCATATCAATACACAGGAACAAGAAATTCAGTTAGTCCAAGCTTTAGATAAATACAAAAATCCAAAGTCTACCAAAGGAAATAAGAAGACAACTTTTCGAATTCCTAATGAGTTAACTAACTTACTTCAGGAATGGAAAAAACAACAAAAAATTGAACTGACTAAATTCAATATTATCCAAACTCCTGATCAGTATGTATTTACGTATATTGATACAAAGGGAAATGTAAACAGTTGTCTCCATGCTGATTATCTTAACAACAAGATGAAATCTGTTAAGCGTCGTCATCCAGAACTTGCACATGCAACCCCTCATAAATTACGACATACAGGAGCCACGCTCGCTAAGAAAGCTGGAACCTCTATGGAAGCTATTTCTGAAGCACTCACTCACAGTGATACGATTACAACTAAGACTTATGTCAACACTTCAAATGTAATTCCAATGGCTGTTGGAGAAATTGCCTTTCGTAATCTTAAAAAATAATGGTGTGAATTTGGTGTGAAAAGTGGTGTGAATTTTGCTAAAAATAATCAAAAAAACACCCCATGGTGTGAACCATGAAGTGTTTCGAAACGTTGATATAATCGTGTTGATTAACGTTTTGAGAATTGTGATGCTTTACGAGCTTTCTTAAGACCTGGTTTCTTACGTTCAACTTTACGTGAGTCACGTGTAAGAAGTCCTGCGCGTTTCAATGAATCGCGGAAGTCTGGGTCTACTTGAAGAAGGGCACGAGCGATACCATGACGGATAGCTCCTGCTTGACCAGCGTATCCACCACCTACAACGTTAACGAAAACGTCGTATGAACCTGCAGTTGAAGTAACTGCGAATGGTTGGTTAATTACAAGACGAAGGTCAGCGTGTGGGATGTACTCTTCAACATCTTTTTTGTTAACAGTGATTTTACCAGTTCCTGGAACAAGGCGAACGCGTGCAACAGCGTTTTTTTACGACGTCCAGTACCTGCATATTGTGCTTGTGACATACTTTATTGTTCCTTTCCTTAGATAAGTCCTGAAATATCAAGAACTTCTGGTTGTTGTGCAGCGTGAGTGTGCTCAGCTCCAACGAATACTTTCAATTTCATACCTTGAGCGCGGCCAAGAGTATTGTGTGGAAGCATACCTTTAACTGATTTCTCGATCAAACGTACTGCATTTTTTTAGAACGAAGTTCACCAGCAGAGATTGATTTCAATCCACCTGGGTGGTTTGAGTGAGTGTAGTAGATCTTATCAGTTGCTTTTTTACCAGTCAATTTAACTTTTTCAGCATTGATAACGATTACGAAGTCACCTGTATCAGTGTGTGGTGTGAATGTTGGTTTGTTTTTTCCGCGAAGCACGCTAGCAACAACTGCTGAAAGGCGTCCAAGAGGTACATCAGTTGCGTCAACAACGTACCATTTGCGTTCTACTTGGCCTGGTTTAGCCATGAATGTAGTTTTGTTCATGATTTCTCCTATTATGAATATCGTTTTTGTTTACAGGGCGGATGTTCCGGTCCGCAAGTTATTTGAAAGGTTCCGGGGCCTTACAAATGGGGTAAACAATACCGCCTACTATTGTATCAAATTTTTCAGATAAAAGTCAACCGATTTGAAAAATTATTTGCGATTTTCTTTTCCTATAACAAAGCCGATGAGAGAATTAGGACCGACGTGGGCAGCAATGACTGGCCCTAGTGGCATGATCAAGACTTGGGAGATAGCTGGATTCTCCAACAATTGAGCCTTGAGCTCTTCTGCTCCTGCCAAATCATCTGTATAGGAAACCAAGGCTGTGCTGTGACCGATATCTTCCTGGATGAGGGTGAGCATTTCCCGCATGGCTTTTTACGTCCACGTACCTTAGCGATTGGAGCTAACTTGCCTTCTTCATCAATCCAAAGAAGGGGTTTGATATTAACCAAACTTCCGACGATGGCTGAACTCTTAGAAAGGCGTCCCCCGCGCATAAGATGGTAGAGATCATCCACCAAGAAATAGGTCCGCAACTTAGGAGCGATTTCCATCAGTTCTTCCTTAACTTGATCCAAACTCTTGCCGGCATCACGCGCCTCAACTGCTAGCATAGACAAGTAGCCTTCTCCAATCCCTGCAGCTTTTGGATCGATGATTTCGATGACGGCTTCTGGGTAGTCTTCAAGGACCAAGTCTCTTGCCATGACCGCACTCTGGTAGGTCCCTGACAAGACTGAAGAAAAGGCGATATAAAGGAGATCTTCCTTGCGTTGAGCGTAGCCTTTGAAAATCTCTTGGAACTGTCCAACATTGACCTGACTGGTCGTTGGTTTAGCACCCTTTTGCATCTCTGCTAATAATTGGGGGCTGGTCAGTTTATCTGGACCTACTGTCTCATAATGGGTTCCATCAATTTGGATAGACAAACCGACGATCTCTACACCATGCTCCTTTGCCCATGTTTCATCTAAATCTGCAGTTGAATCTGTTAAAATTTTAAAGGTCATTTACTTGCTCCCATCTCTTTTTGTAGTTGACGTAGGCCCTCTTGGTCAAAAGGCCGTATCGGTGGTTTTTGATCGTTGACGACTCCTCGCGCTTGGTTCAAGTCGGCTTTGACAACAGCGACCCGTTTCTCCAACTCCCGCGCTGAAACACGGAGCGCTCCTTGAGCAAAGACCGTCCATTGCTCATTCAAGTCACTCGTCGCGACTGATACTTGGTGGAGGGGGGTATTGAGCTCTGCTGCCAAGCGTTCAATGTAGTCATCGGCGGTCTCCTCCTCCGCTGTGAAAACCACTTGGACCTGAAATTCTTCGTAGGTCTGGCGAATCCCCGGCATGTATTGGGCATCAAAGACACAAATCACGCGAATGCCTTCAAAGCTGGCATAGTGGCTAAGCTTCTCTAAGAGGATCGTTCGTGCAGCATCTAGCTCACTCTTCTTAAAGAGCTGGCGGGTTTCTTGCCAGAAGGCAATCATGTTGTAGCCGTCCACTAACAAAATTTTTTCTTTCATGGATTGCCCCCTTCCTTTGATTTCTTCTATTATAATTTATTGCGAAAGACCTCATACATAAGGATCGCTGCTGCGACACTGGCATTCAAACTTTGGACATGCCCCTGCATAGGAATAGTAATCATTTCATCCACTTGCTTTTTAATATTGGCTGAAATGCCCTTGCCTTCGTTGCCAATAATGAGGGCTAGCTTCCCACTGGTATTCCATTTGTGAGAAGGCGTCCCATTCATATCGGTTCCGAAAATCCAGAAGCCTGCTTCTTTGAGCTTATCCAAGGTTTGGCTAAGGTTGGTCACCCGAGCAATAGGGACATGCTCCACTGCCCCAGTTGAGGTCTTAGCGACAACAGGGGTCACTCCAACAGCACGGTGCTTGGGAATGATGACTCCCGCTACTTGGGTCGCATCAGCTGTTCGCAGGATGGATCCCAAGTTATGCGGATCAGTCAAGCCATCCAAAATCAAGAGCAAGGGATTGTCTTGATCAGCTACCTGGGTCAAGATCTCAGTCAAGTCCGTATAGGTAAATTCCGAAACCCGCAAGACAAAACCTTGGTGGACAGCTCCTTCTGTCATTTCTTGCAAGGTTTTCTTAGGGGTCCAAGAAATGGAGACCTTTTTTTCCGCTGCTAGATCTTTGATTTTTTCTACATTTTTCCCACGCAAATCATCCTGAATATACAATTTATTTCCTGTATTTGCGACTAGTGCTTCTGTAACGGCATGAACGCCATAAACAATATCGTTTTTTTCCATGAAACTAGTATAACACAATTGCCATATCTGGTGAAACATTTGGAGTAGCCCACTTTGCTTGTGGTATAATAAAACTAGTTTAGAAAAAGGAAAGAATCAGCATTATGCCACTTATTCACCGAACCATCAAGATGGTCCTCGCCACCTGTTTGGCCATCTTGCTTGCAGAGTTTTTAGGTCTGGCCTACGCCACCTCTGCGGGGATTATTGCCATCCTCAGCATTACCGATACCCGTCGCAGTACAGCTAGATTGGCCTACAACCGCTTTATGTCCATGCTTCTAGCCCTGTTCCTTGGAAGCTTAGCCTTTCAGATTCTCGGCTACAATCTCTGGGCTCTTGGTCTTTATCTGGCTACCTATGTCCCACTTGCTTTTCTACAAGGCTGGGAAATTGGCATCACACCAAGTTCCGTCCTGGTTACCCATCTCCTGCTAGAAAAATCCACTTCTCTAGCCCTATTAGGAAATGAAGTGGCTATTTTCCTAATTGGAACCAGCTTTGCTCTCCTTGCCAATCTCTATATGCCTTCTCGACAAGAAGAAATTGATCGCTATCACGAGATTGTTGAGGAACAACTCAAGAAGATTCTCTATCGGTTTGCAGAATTTCTGGGAAAAGGAGATGGAAGCAACGATGCCAGCTTGATTCGTGAGCTAGATACTATCTTAAAAGAGGCTCTCGATTTGGTGTATCTAGACCATTCCAACCACCTCTTCCATCAGACCAACTATCATATCCACTATTTTGAAATGCGCAAGCGCCAAAATAATATCCTGCGGGATATGGCCAACAACGTTAACAACTGCCAATTAGCTGCGAGCGAGAGTCTTATTTTGGCCCAACTCTTTGCTAAAACAGCCAGCCAGCTCAGTCAGGAAAATCCAGCCCAATTCCTACTTGACGAAATCAACCGCTATCTAGCCGTCTTTCGTGAGCGACCTCTCCCTCGATCTCGTCAAGAATTTGAAACCCGAGCGACCCTTCTGCAGCTCCTACGTGATCTTGAAACCTTCATCTCCATTAAGGTGGAATTTTACCAAGACCTTGATGAGTATCGCTTCAAGTGACTACTACATTGCAGGCTGGTGGCCAAAAAATGAAGTCCTAGCCAATAAGGTCATGGCCATTTCTGGAGAACTTCTGGGCCAACCACTCTTTGTCTATGCCGGAAATCCAACCAATCGCCAACACCCAGTCCACTTCTTCCGCTGGGTAACCAACGCGATCTTTGGCAGCAAGTTAGCAAGCTTGATGGATTACGTACCAGCCAAAGAACCAGATCAGGTGGCGGTTCCAATCTACAATCAAGCAGAGCAGAAAAAAGTAGAGCAGTCTCATACTACTTTACCAGCTTCTCCTAAAGTTGAAAAAGAATCTGGTGTCGTTCATCCACTTAGCTACCAAGTAGGACAAAGCTTCCAAGAAGAAGCCAAAACTCCTGCTCTCCCACAAACGGGAGATAAGTCAACAGCTCACTTTGTCCTTGCAAGCTTCTTGCTAGCCGTTAGCGGAGGCTTCCTCCTCTTGAAGAAGAAAGAAGTTGAATAAGTTCCAGGTGTAGACTTGGATGACATGAAAAGAACCCTCGCGTCTGCGAAGGTTCTTTTCTATTCCACCAATTCCAACACGACAGTTTGGTAAGGGGCCAATTCTAGCACATGGTCTCCTTCTTGGAATAATTCTACAGTATTATTTAAAACGACCGTTTTAATCGGAGCTGGCAACTCCAAGGTGGCCTGGTGATTTTGGAAATTGCTGATCACCAAGAGACGCTTGTCCCCACGGCGTTCAAAGGCGATGATGTTCTCACGGTCTCGATAAGCTGGAATCATATCTCCGAAACGGATGGTATTTCCATAGAGGGGATGGCGATACAAGGCCGTCAACTTGCGGTAATAATTCAAGATGGAATTTGGATCCTTTTCCTGGTCTTCCACATTAATAGAATAGTCTGGTTTGGGACTAATCAACCAGGCTGTTCCATCGCTAAAGCCTAATCCTGGCTCCGCTGACCATTGCATGGGCGTCCGCGCATTGTCCCGACTGTAGTTGGCAATCGCTACTAAGGCTTCTTCCTCGCTCAAACCAGCTTCTTTAGCCACATGGTAGCCATTGATGGTCGCGATATCATCAAAGTCCTCCACCGATTCAAAGACTTGGTTTTCCATCCCAATTTCTTGGCCTTGGTAGATAAAAGGTATTCCCTTGCGCAAAACCTGAATGGTTCCTAGGGCTTTTTTTACTGGTATCGTTTACTGGACCTTCTGCAATATAGTGGGACACCCCACGAGGCTCGTCGTGATTCTCGATAATGGTCGAGAGCACCCCAATGCTATCCGCGCGCTCATGCGCTTGAAAAAAATACTTTCCTTGAGTTCATCTGCTGTTGGAAGACTATGGTCAAACCAGCCTTTTTCCTTCCTGCCCCAAGCAGGTTTGCTTTGAAGTCAAAGATGGAAGAGAAGACGCCATCTTTTCCAATGAAGAAATGCAACTCTTCGTCGGTTTCATTGAACACTTCCCCTACTGTGAAGGCATTGTACTTGGCGAAGGTTCGCTCATTTAACTCATGCAAGAAAGGTTCAATCGATTGGGCATTCACTAGAGACTCCAGTACTGGGACCAAGCCATTTTCGCGATCAGACGGAAGCGAACGCCATTCTAGATCTTTTTTTTGATATTGATAATAGCATCGATCCTAAAGCCCGCAATTCCCTTGTCCAACCACCAGTTGATCATCTTGTAAATTTCTTCGCGCAAGACAGGATTTTTGCCAATTGAGGTCTGGCTGATCCTTGTGATAAGAATGGAGATAGTATTTGTTGGTGCCAGGAACTGGTTCCCAGACACTGCCTCCAAAGTAACTTTTCCCAGTTGTTGGGTTCCTTGTCACTTTCGATGAAGTAAAAGTAGTCCGCATAAGGGCCATCTGGATCCGCTAGAGCTTTTTGGAACCACTCGTGATGACTGGAGCAGTGGTTAACCACCAAGTCCATAATGATAGAAATGCCCCGCTTCTTACCTTCAGCAATTAGCTCCTCCATATCTTCCATAGTTCCAAAAATAGGATCAATGGCATAGTAGTCTGAAATATCATAGCCCTGGTCAATAAACGGACTCTTGTAAATAGGCGATAACCAGAGAATGTCAATTCCTAAGTTTTGAAGGTAATCGAGTTTCTTCGTGATTCCTTTCAAATCCCCAACGCCATCACCATTGCTATCTTTAAAGCTTTTTGGGTAGATCTGATAAGCGACCTTCCCCTTCCACCAGTCTTTTTCCATGTTTTGTCTCCTTAAAATGAAAGAAACTGAGACATATCGTCTCAGTCTCTACAGTTTCAGTAGGTATTAGTATACTGTTTTTTCAGTTTCTTTGTCGAAGAAGTGAGCTTTGTTCAAGTCAAATCCAAGTTCGATGGTTTCACCAGTTCCAAGGTAGTCACGTGCATCTACTTTAGCGATGAATTCGTTGTCACCAACTTGGCAGTACAAGTGAGATTCTGAACCAAGCAATTCAGATACAGAGATGGTTGCTTTCACGACTGATTCTGGGAATGTTTCAAGGAAAGCAGCTTCTGTATTCACGTCTTCTGGACGGATACCAAAGATCAATTCTTTACCATCATAGCCTTTTTCTTTCAAGACTTTCAAAGCACCTTCTGGAACTTTCAAGTTCAATCCATTGGCAACGATGTGTCCACCTTCCAATTTCACGTTAATGAAGTTCATAGCAGGGCTTCCGATGAATCCAGCTACGAATTTATTCACAGGGTTCTTATACACTTCTTGCGGAGTACCGATTTGTTCTACACGTCCGATAGTACCTGTACCAGCTGGGTTTTTAGTAGCAGACATGATAACGATACGGTCAGCCAATGTCATCGCTTCTGTTTGGTCGTGAGTTACGTAGATGGTTGTAGCTCCGATACGACGGTGGATTTTCGCAATTTCAGCACGCATGGATACACGAAGTTTAGCATCCAAGTTTGACAAAGGTTCGTCCATCAAGAACACTTTTGCATCACGGACAATGGCACGACCCATGGCCACACGTTGACGTTGACCACCAGAAAGGTCAGCTGGTTTACGATCCAAGAATTCTTTCAAGCCAAGGATTTCAGCTGCTTCTTGTACACGTTTGTCGATATCTTCCTTGCTGTATTTACGCAATTTCAAACCAAATGCCATGTTATCGTACACAGTCATGTGTGGGTAAAGAGCGTAGTTTTGGAATACCATGGCGATATCACGGTCTTTAGGTGCCACGTTGTTTACAACAGTACCATCGATTGAACATTCACCTTCTGTGATGTCTTCAAGACCAGCGATCATACGAAGAGTCGTTGATTTACCACATCCTGAAGGACCTACGAAAACGATAAATTCTTTGTCTTTGATGTCCAAGTTGAAGTCTTCTACTGAGTAATGTTCGCTATTTGGATATTTTTTATAAATGTGACTAAGATTCAATTCTACCATGATGGTACTCCTTTGATTTTTATAGTTCTATTGTAAATGAAAACGTTTTACAAATCTATGGCAAGTCTCACAAAAAAAGAAAAAGAGTTTTGTGCAAGTTGCACAAAACTCTGGATTGATTCCGTTTAAATCACATCTTGTAAGACCAAATGATAGCACAGGGCCAGATCTGTCAGATTTTTCAACTGGAGACCCGTTAGCTCTTCCCACTTATCAATCTTGTATTGGAGCGAATTGCGATGGAGATAGAGTTGCTGGGCCGCCTTGGTCACGACTGCCCCATTGTCCCAAAGAGCGACAATGATGTCTTGCAATTGATCTTGACTTTCAATCAACTGATGCAAGCGTTCTTTGATAGGATGGAGATCCAAATCTGCCTGCTCGATTCCCCATAGGTAGAGTTGAGAAAAGCGGTAAACACCTTGATGGCCTTCTCGGATCCAGGCTCGAAAGGCTGCCCGTTCTGCTCGGATGACAGGAGATACTTTCCCAGCTTTTGACTCGGTCCATACCTGCCCGACCATGATGGATAAACGAATGTTAAAATCATACTCCATGGCAGAGACGGTATCTTTTAAGATATCAGCCACAGCCAGCGACTGCTCTTGATCTAGAATGAGTACATAGTCCTGTCCACTCAGTTGCAAGACTGCCCGAAAGTTGGGCAAAAGCGTCTGCATCATCTCTAACCAGGAAGCCGTTCCTTCCGCTGTCGAGTGCGAGAGGTGGCAATAGACAAGTTGCATTTTTTGGATAACTTGAGGGGCTTCTCCCTTTCCATCGATCAGGTATTGGTACCAAGGATTGGGAACAAGATCTTCCTCACTAGCCAACCAGGCAATCAATTGTTTTTCTCGCTCGGTTAGCTCTTCTTCCCTCAGTAGCAACCATTGCTGGGCCTGCAGGGGAATGGCTACATAACCAACTGGTGGATGGGGGTGATCCGTCACCTCTGCCTGAGGGAACCACTCTCTGATATTTTTCACTATTTTGTTCCTTCTTCCACTTTTTGGATACACCAAGCTACCAATTCCTCTAAGCGATTGATTTCATCTGTCAGATGCAGGTAACCCATGACCGCTTCAAAACCCGTCGACATGCGATAGGTCACGACATCCGCATTTTTGGCCTTGGTATGGCTATTGGTATTGCGACCGCGCTTATAGATCTCGACTCTTTTCTCTGTCAAAAGCTCTTCTTCCAACATCATCGCAATCAGACTAGCCTGAGCCTTGGCAGAGACGTAGCGGGTAGCTGCCTGATGAAGCTTATTGGGCTTGGTCATCCCTTGCAAAATCAGGTGCTTGCGAATATACATAGAATAGACCGCATCTCCCTCAAAGGCCAGGGCAATCCCATTGATTAGATTGACATCAATCACGTGTCCACCTTACACCTTCTTTTGTATCCAAGAGCTTGATTCCTTGCGCAGCCAATTCATCGCGAATGGCATCTGCTCTCGCAAAATCTTTCTTAGCCCGCGCTTCCTGGCGTTCAGCGATCAAGGCTTCAATATCTGCATCCAAGACTTCTTCGACAAAGACCACTCCAAAGACTTCTAACATCTTGGTCAAGGCATCCTTGACGTCTTGATTGTAGTGACCTGAATTGATCCATTTAGCCAATTCAAAGACGACAGTAATTCCGTTCGCTGCATTGATATCTTCATCCATCGCCGCGATAAACTTGTCCACAAAGCCTTGCAAGTCTGCTGGATCCACTTCTCCTGTGAACGGTTGCTCATAGGTATTTTTCAAATACTTGAGGTTGGTCTCCGCATCGCGTACCGCTTTTTCTGTGAAGTTAATGGGCTTGCGGTAGTGCTGGGTCGCAAAGAAGAAGCGAAGGACTTGGCCGTCGATGGTCTTCAATGCATCATGCACAGTAATGAAGTTACCTAAGGACTTGGACATCTTGACATTGTCGATATTGACAAAGCCATTGTGCATCCAGTAGTTGGCAAAGGTTTGACCAGTTTTAGCCTCTGACTGGGCAATTTCATTGGTATGGTGCGGAAACTCAAGGTCAGCTCCACCACCGTGAATATCAATGGTATCGCCTAAAATCCCCGTTGACATGACCGAACACTCAATGTGCCAACCCGGACGGCCAGGGCCCCAAGGGCTGTCCCAGGAAATCTCTCCTGGTTTGGCAGCTTTCCAAAGGGCAAAGTCGACTGGATTTTCCTTGCGGGCTGTTTCCTCATCTGTCCGACCAGAAGCGCCTAGCTCCAAGTCTTCTAGAGTTTTGTTGGCTAATTTTGCATAGTTGTGGGATTTTTCCACACGGAAATAAACATCGCCTTGGCTCTCATAGGCATAGCCTTTTTCGATCAAGTCAGCGACAAAACGAATGATGTCATCCATAAACTCGACCACACGAGGGTGGCGAGTTGCAGGCTTCACGCCAAGAGCCGTCACATCCTCACGAAAGGCCGCAATATACTTGTCTGCCACTTCCTGAGGTGTGATGCCTTCTTCTTTGGCACGGTTAATGATCTTATCATCCACATCTGTAAAGTTGGAAATGTAGGCAACTTCGTAGCCACGATACTCAAAGTAGCGACGAATCGTGTCAAAGGCTACCGTTGAACGGGCATTCCCAACGTGGATATAGTTGTAAACTGTTGGCCCACAAACATACATGCGGACCTTTCCTTCTTCGATTGGGACAAATTCTCGCAAATCACGAGACATGGTGTCATAAATTTTAATCATGCGGTCCACTCCCTTCTCTATTTCTGATTTTTTCGGCTGAAAACCAGCTCTGCAAAAGGGCCAAATTGTCTGAGGCTATCCAGTTGGTAAAAGAGCTGCCCTTCCTCTTGGGTAAAGAGGGGAACCCCCTTTCCTAGGATAAGGGGCGCTATCTGAATAATGAGGTGGTCGAAAAGATCCGCATCCAAGAGCGGTCCTACCAAGGAATTACCACCTATCACAAAGACATTTTTGCCTTTGTCAATCTGGCGAACAAAGTCCACCACATCCCCAGCTACTGGCTGGTAATTGCTGACAGGCAGGTGCCTATCATGCGTAAAGACATAGTTTTCCGTAGTTTGATAAAAACTCTCTACATCTTGCAAATCTTGGATTTCCTCAAAGGTCCGCTTGCCCATGATGGTGATATCCATTTGCCTGTAAAAGTCATCATAGCCTGTATCCTCTACAGAAGCAAGCTGATGCAGCCAGTCTATCCTGTGCTGGCTGTCTGCCAAGTAGCCATCCATGGTGATACAGCCGTAAAAATAAACTGCCATTCTTGTAGTTACCTTTCTAGTTCTTTTGCTATTGTCAAAGCGATAGTGAAAAAAGTCATGGCATCAGCTGTCCGCTCTTCATGGCGGGTATCCCAGGTTCGGTTATGATGATCCACATAGTCAGCTGTGTAGAAGAACTGATAGACTTTACTCTTGCGAAATTGACTCCAAGCCTTCTTTCAGTTCAAGGACTACCTGGTTCAAAATAGCATCTGATAAATATGACAGGTCGGTTCCTCCTGTCATATTTCACTTCGATAACTTTGCCAACCTTTTCTAAAGACTTGATGAATGATGACTAGCGTCCTTGGCGTGCTCCATCTTATTCACGTAGTATTCGCGCTTTTCTTCTTCTTGGTGAATGACCGGTTCGTCTTTTCGGCCGTGCACCCGCACAATTTTGGCCGGAATCCCAACAACAGTGACATCACTCGGCACATCGGAAACGACGACCGCACCTGCTCCAACCTTGGCCTTGGCTCCAATCTCAATAGGTCCAATGACCTGAGCATGGGCGGATACCAATGCTCCTTCTTTAACGGTTGGATGGCGTTTCCCAGTATCTTTCCCTGTTCCTCCAAGGGTCACTCCATGGTAGAGCATGACGCCCTTTTCGACAACGGCTGTCTCGCCAATAACGAGACCTGCCCCGTGGTCGATAAAAACTCCCGAAGCAATGGTCGCTCCTGGATGGATTTCAATCTGGGTCCAAAAACGCCAAAACTGACTGTGCATCCGAGCCAGAAGCTTAAAGCCATGATTCCACAAAAAGTGAGAAACACGGTGAGCGACCAGCGCTTTAACCCCAGGATAAGTCAAGAGGACTTCCAGCGAGGTACGTGCTGCTGGGTCATTTTCTTTTACAATATCAATGGTTTCACGCCACCATCCCATACCGTGCTCCTTTCTTTTGATTGCTTATTCTTTTGTTTCTTCACCTGCATCTTTGGCAAAGTCTTTTCTAGGTTTGTGGTGACGAGGACGATCGCCATGGCGATGACCCTTTTCACCTCTTTCTTCTGAATGTTCTGGTTTTGGAGGACGTGGTAAGAGAGCCTTCATAGAAGCATCGACACGGCCTTTTTCATCGATCTTGATAATCTTCACATCGACTTCATCTCCAATCGCTACCAAGTCTTCGACAAGGTTGGTGCGAGTCCAAGCCATTTCAGAGATGTGAACGAGGGCATCGGTCTTGTCAAAGAGGTTAACAAAGGCACCGAATTTCTCGATACGAACAACTTTGGCATGGTAAACTTCGTCCACTTTGGCTTCACGAACCAAACCAGCAATGATTTCTTTAGCACGGTTAATCGCTGCTTGATCACTTGAGTAGATAGATACATTACCTTCTTCGTCAATATCAATCTTAACGCCTGTTTCAGCGATGATCTTATCAATCGTTTCTCCACCCTTACCGATGACAATCTTAATCTTGTCCACATCAATCTTGATCGTATCAATTTTCGGAGCAGTTGGAGCCAATTCTGGACGAACTTCTGGAATGGTTGCTTCAATCACATCAAGGATTTCAAAACGAGCTTTCTTGGCTTGAGCAAGAGCCTCAGTCAAGATTTCTGCAGTGATCCCTTGGATCTTGATATCCATCTGAAGGGCTGTAATCCCGTCACGCGTACCTGCAACCTTAAAGTCCATATCTCCAAAGTGGTCTTCCAAACCTTGGATATCTGTCAATACTGTGTAGTTGTTTCCATCTGAGATGAGACCCATGGCAATACCTGCTACTGGCGCCTTGATTGGCACACCACCAGCCATAAGGGCAAGTGTTCCCGCACAGATAGATGCTTGAGAAGATGAACCATTTGATTCCAAGACTTCTGCTACCAAACGAGATCGCATATGGGAATTCTTCTAAGCTTGGCAATACTTGAGCAAGAGCACGCTCACCGAGAGCACCGTGACCAATTTCACGACGACCAGGCGCACCGTAACGACCTGTTTCCCCTACAGAATATTGTGGGAAGTTGTAGTGGTGCATAAAGCGTTTCTTGTACTCTGGATCCAAACCATCGATGATTTGCGTTTCACCCATTGGTGCCAAGGTCAAGACAGAAAGGGCTTGCGTTTGTCCACGAGTGAAGAGACCTGAACCGTGTACGCGAGGAAGGTAGTCCACTTGCGCATCCAAAGGACGGATTTCATCGACCTTACGACCGTCAGGACGAACCTTGTCTTCTGTGATCAAACGGCGCACTTCTGCGTGTTCCATTTGTTCCAAGATTTCAGCCACATCCCGCATGATCCGGTCGAATTCTTCGTGGTCTGCATATTTTTCTTCGTAAACTGCTGTGACTTGGTCTTTCACTGCTTGAGTTGCAGCTTCACGCGCCAATTTTTCTTCAACTTGGACAGCTTTTTGAAGGTCGCTGTTGTAGGCTGCGATGATTTCAGCTTGCAATTCAGCATCTACATGAAGCAATTCTACTTCTGCTTTTTCCTTACCAACTGCCGCTACGATTTCTTCTTGGAAGGCAATCAATTCTTTAACGGCTTCGTGTCCTTTAAGAAGGGCTTCCAACATGATTTCTTCTGACAATTCTTTGGCACCAGACTCTACCATGTTGATAGCGTGCTTCGTACCAGCTACTGTCAATTCAAGAAGAGAGCGCTCAGCTTGTTCTTGAGTAGGGTTGATGATGATTTGACCATCCACATAACCTACTTGTACCCCAGCGATTGGTCCGTCAAATGGAATATCTGAGATAGAAAGTGCCAAGGATGAACCAAACATGGCTGCCATTGGTGCAGATGCATTTTCATCGTAAGAAAGGACTGTGTTGATGACTTGCACTTCATTACGGAAACCTTCCGCAAACATTGGACGGATTGGACGGTCAATCAAACGCGCTGTCAATGTCGCATCTGTTGAAGGACGTCCTTCACGTTTCATAAAGCCACCAGGAAACTTCCCAGCTGCATACATTTTTTCTTCGTAGTTGACTTGAAGTGGGAAGAAATCCCCAGTTGCCATCTTCTTAGACATGACAGCTGCCGTCAAGACAGTTGACTCCCCATAACGCACAACAACAGAGCCATTGGCTTGCTTGGCAACCTGACCAGTCTCTACGATTAACTCTCGACCCGCAAAAGTCGTTTGAAACACTTGTTTTGTCATTGTAATCCCCTTTGGATTGATAAAATTATACGACTTGCCTACAAAAATCAGGATACAAAGGGCGTGAAGAATCCCGTATGAAAAAAGGAGATTGACGCAGTGTGCCACGCACACCAGGAAATCTATCTTTTTCACTAGGGATTTCGCCCGTGTTCAACTATCAAGATACTAAGCCGTTAAGCAACTCAAAGGAAAATAGGAAATCGAACGATGGAGCGAACGCTCCTAGGTAGATTTATCTTTTTCCACAGAGTTGTAGGCGGGTTCAATTACGCATGATAGCATAGATTGACGCAGCCCATCTATATGTTATATCCTCATCTTTGTATCCAAGCACGTATACCTTTTATTTTAACATATTCAAGCCCAAAAGAAAAAGGCTTTGAAGGCCTTTTTCTTTGAATCTTCAGCAAGTTCTATATAAAAATTTTAGAGCTAGATATAGCTTCTGATTATTTTTACAATTTCACGAATTCTGTGCTGTCCACATAAAAGCGTGTTTTATACGTTCCACCCTTGTAGTTCTTGTTGTTGCGTTTCAAAACAAAGCATCTGTAGGATTCAGAAGTCCCTTGGATGGTCGTTGTCACTTCAACCGAATCTTCATTGATCACCCATTCATCGGGTGAAGGGATTTCCATCGGTGGCATCACTCCGCCACGACCACCAGGAATAACTTCGTAGAAGGCCTTTTCTTTTGTCGAATAGATCCAGCCGTCTTTCTTTTCATTTGTGAGCTGGATCAGCTTGTCTTTTGAAAGACTGCGGATTGAGTTCGATGTTTCTTCTGCGTCCAATTTTTCAATAATATCTTGTAAATTATAAATTCCCAGCATGTAGGTATTGTAGTAATCAATGAACAAGTCTTGTGAGTATCCTTCAACTGCACTATGATCATTGTTCAACTTCAGTAAGCGAGTCGGTTGCACCTGAAGGGAATAGGTCAAAGATGTACTATTTTCAATGATCGAATAGATATCCTCTTCGTCCGCTTTTGACAAGGTCCCAATGGCTTCTTTGTCATTTTCATCTGACTTAACTTCTTCCATCTTCTCTTTTTCTTGGGCCTCACCAGATGACTTTTAGACTGATGAAGACCCTACTGGGCCATGCTTACGCTCATACCGCTTCGGAGTACAAGCTACTAAAGAAAGCAAGAGGGTTGTAGCTAGTAGATAGGTTCCAATTTTTTCATGTTTGTCTCTTTTTTTCTTAGTTCACACGGTAGTACAAGTCGTTTCCATTCGTCACATCACTCTTGCTCCAATATATGGATTCACTTCCCCCTTCTCTTGAAGGAATGAAAATAATTGGCGTTTCACTCGTTGCTCCAGGCATGCGACTAAGCCCGTGTAAATTGCCTTCTTTAAAGTAGAAGTCAGAAAATTGAACACCACTCAGAGCACTACCATTGGCCTTCACAATTCCTTGCGCATTAAACTCAATGCTAGTTCCGTGCTTATTTTTCCATACGCCTGCCACACTTGAGAAATTTCCATTTTTAATTTCTTCTAGATTCATCCCAGTACTTGCAGTGTCAGGAGCAGGAGCTGATTCAGCATTTCCCCCTTCCACTCTCGTCGTAAATTCAAGCGCGATCCAGCCTTGGCCAGATTGGAGCTTGCCCCAGGTATAACCGTCAGCTGTAACCGTCTCAGTTATCGTGTAAATACCTTGCGGGATCATTCCAACTTCTTCCCCCTTGATCGATGCTTCTTTACGAATTCGAAGATCTGGAACTGCTACACGGACTTGGAAACTACTTGTTTGCTGTTCTGAGTTATTTGCTTGGTTCTTCGCCTTCTTTCCGGTTTCTAGTTCTTTCCATCCAAATTTTGCTTGATCCAATTCTTTTGCTGTAATCCCTAAGGCTTTTTCTGGCTTCTGACCGTCCCCATTTTTAATTTGGATCTTATTGACAGTCTCCAACTTTCCTTTTTGGAACTTGTAATGGATCAAATCTACTTCTGGTTGAAGAGACGAAAAGCTAGCATAGATGACCGAGCCATCCTCAAAAATTTGAAAACCTGAACGAGAGCCACCAGAGGAAGCTACAAAAGCTGTATGGAGTAATTCTGGTTGCTGGCCTTTCAGATAGTAGATTGCTGAGACTGTTTGGCCATTCCCAATCAAGAGTTCATCCTGCCCATCCTTATCCAAATCTGTATAAAAATAGGAAAGATTTGGTTTACTACCCAGAGTTTGAAGATACCTGGCATAGACATACTCATCCGATTGAGAATCTATTTCTTTTAGTTTAGTCTCTAGGCCAGCACTATCACCTGCTTCGATAGCCCTAGAGTACGCCTGATAACGTTCAAGAACCGTTTGATAGTACTCATGCCCAGTCGATGCTTTCTTGGAATTTTTTCCATCTGTTACTTCACTCTGAGCTGTAGAGGGTTGCGTCCGAGGACGTCGCTTAGGTCCACATGCCACCAAGGTTAGCAAGGTCATCGCTGCCAAGCTAACTTTATAGATTTTCTTCATCGTATACTCCCTAAAACTTTCTCCACTTTATTATACCAAAAGAAGGTAAAAAAGCTAGAAAATCCTTGGCTTCTGATTGGATCCAGCTAGCTTTGATAAGTTCTCCTTTCGCCTATCATTCTCCCCTATTTTCTGCTATACTGAATATAGTTATTTGATCAAAAGGAGAACACTATGGAATTAAAAAAACGTTCTGAATTTCCTGAGAACGAACTCTGGGACCTCACAGCCCTCTACCAAGATCAGGAAGACTTCTTGCGCGCCATTGAAAAAACACGTGAAGAAATCAATGAATTTGTCCGTAACTACAAGGGCAAGCTCCACACTTTTGAAGACTTTGAAGCTGCCTTTGCGGTCTTTGAACAGATTCAGATCCAACTCAGCCACATTGGCAACTACAGCTTTATGCCACAAACGACTGACTTTGGCGATGAAGCTTTTGCGGAAATTGCCCAAGCGGGGATGGATTTCGAAACTTGGGCCAGCGTCGAACTCTCTTTCTTTGATGACGCTTTGGTCGAAGCAGATGAAGAAGTCCTTGAACGTCTCGGACAACTCCCTCACCTTACTTTTGCCATTCGTCAGGCTAAAATCAAAAAGCTCACTACTTAGGAGCTGACGTGGAAAAAACTTTGACCAACCTGGGTGAAGTCTTCTACGGACCGCAAGACATCTATACCAAGATGCGGGCAGGTGACTTTGAAATGGCTGATTTTGAAGTGGATGGAAAAGTCTACAAGAATAGCTTTGTTACCTATGAAAACTTCTACCAAAACCATGAGAATGCGGAAGTTCGTGAAAAAGCCTTTCGTTCCTTCTCAGAAGGTCTCCGCAAGCACCAAAACACGGCTGCTGCTACCTATCTAGCTCAAGTCAAGTCTGAAAAACTGATTGCAGATATGAGAGGCTACGATTCTGTCTTTGACTATCTCCTAGCTGAGCAGGAAGTAGATCGTGCCATGTTTGATCGTCAGATTGACCTGATCATGAAGGACTTTGCTCCGGTCGCTCAAAAATTCCTCAAACACGTAGCCAAGGTCAACGGTCTTGAGAAAATGACCTTTGCTGATTGGAAGTTGGACTTGGACAGCGCGCTCAACCCTGATGTTACCATTGATGATGCCTATGACTTGGTCATGAAATCTGTGGCACCTCTTGGAGAAGAATACTCCCGCGAAATCGCCCGCTACCAAACCGAACGTTGGGTCGACTTTGCGGCCAATGAAGGCAAGGATTCCGGTGGTTATGCCGCTGACCCATACCGTGTCCACCCATATGTCCTCATGAGCTGGACAGGACGCATGAGCGATGTCTACACCCTGATCCACGAGATCGGACACTCTGGTCAATTCATCTTCTCAGACAACAACCAAAGCTACTTCAACGCCCACATGTCGACCTACTATGTGGAAGCTCCTTCTACCTTTAACGAGCTCCTCCTCAGCGACTATTTGGAACACCAGTTTGACGACCCTCGTCAAAAACGCTTTGCCCTAGCACACCGCTTGACAGACACCTACTTCCACAACTTCATCACCCACTTGTTGGAAGCAGCCTTCCAACGCAAGGTCTACACCTTGATCGAAGAAGGTGGCACCTTCGGCGCTAGCAAGCTCAACAGCATCATGAAGGAAGTCTTGACCGAATTCTGGGGAGATGCCGTTGAAATCGATGACGATGCAGCGTTGACCTGGATGCGCCAAAGCCACTACTACATGGGGCTATACAGCTACACCTACTCAGCTGGCTTGGTTATCTCAACAGCGGGATACTTGCATTTGAAGAACTCCGAAAATGGAGATAAAGATTGGCTAGACCTCCTCAAATCAGGTGGCAGCAAGACCCCACTTGAGTCAGCCATGATTATCGGAGCAGATATCTCGACTGACAAACCACTCCGCGACACCATCCAATTCCTTTCAGACACAGTGGATCAAATTATTGCTTACAGTGCAGAATTGGGAGAATAAACTCCTCTACAGCCAACTCTAAAATAAGCTAGTAGAAATTCAGAGGTGTAGGGATGTATCAAGAATTACAAAGTAAAGTGACAGAAGAAAAACCAAGCTATAACCGAGAAGAAATCCAGTGGTTGCTGGAACATTTAGGAGATCCCTCACCAGAAATTCGCGATGATCTCGTTTTTACAAGCTTGGCTAGAGGGATTCAAGAAGAACTCTTTACACAGGAACAATTTCATTTCATTGCTGAGACGATTATATCCGATGAAGGAGTAGAAAAAGAGATTGACAAGATTGGACTATCGACACTTGATCGTTCTTTTAGAGCACTGATTTATGCCAATCTCTTGTCTGCAGATGCCAACCAACAATCGATTTTTTATCAAAGATTAAAAGCTGATATAAGATATATTTTACTGGATCAAGGCTTACACTATCTTTTAAAAGAAAAGGATACAACAGGTTTTTCCAGCCAGTATGGTTGGGTTCACGCTTTTGCGCATGGAGCTGATCTTTTAACAGAAGTAGTTTGTCATCCAGACCTTCCTAATAACAAAGTTCATGAAGGATTGAACATACTTGGCCAAGTCTTTAAAAGAATTTCAATTCGTTTTACCGATGATGAGGATTGGCGTTTAGCTAGAGTGCTCTATGAACCTATTTTGCAAGGGAAAATCGAGCAAGAACAAGTAGCTTCTTGGATAAAAACGCTTGACTTTCCAATAGAGGAGAGGGGAGATTTTTATAAATTTTCCAACCTTAGATCCTGTCTGTTAGAAGTCTATATTCAACTTGATCAGAGAGACTTTTTACAAGATGAGTTGAAAGAGGCCATTCAATCTTTTCAATACTAACTATTGCACTTATTCTTGCAATTTATCATATAAAAAAGCACTCCCATTTTATTAATGGGAGTGCTTATGCTTTTAACTCAACTCAGCCACAATGGCCTTGATTTGTTCTGCTGTGTGAACACCAGCAACTTGTTTAACCACTTGTCCATCTTTTTTGAAAAGAAGAGTAGGGATAGACATAATGCCGAAAGCACGCGCTGTATTTGGATTTTCATCAACGTCCATTTTAACGATTTTCAAGACATCTTCTGAAAGTTCTTCAGACAATTTATCCAAGATTGGACCTTGCATACGACATGGACCACACCAGGTCGCCCAGAAGTCTACCAAGACCAATCCCTCTTTTGTTTCTGCTTCAAATGTAGCATCTGTAATTGCTTTTGCCATTGTTTTTCTCCTTTAGTTTTTGTATTGATCGAGGTCTTGCTTCATCAAATAGAAGAAGACATCTCCGTAAGTTCCATGGTAATCGAGTTCGTGCCCATTATAGGTCAATTTTTGTACGGGATAGTAATCCGCTACACCGATCAAGCAGGTCTGTTGGGAGCGCTCAAATTCTTCATAGGAATCAAAATGCATGACTCTTTCTTGTTTTGCACCATCTAGATATGTAATATCAATCATATCGATAACCTCTATTTCTTAAGATGTGTCTATTGTAACTCTGTTAATTACATCTGTCAAACAAAACGACTTACTCAGAATCATGAATCTTGTCCGAAAAAAGACAACAAAAAAGCCCTCTGAATTCAGAGGGCTCCATTCTTGCTGTATAAAACGTTTCTAGACAAGGCGACGAACCGAAGATTGTACTAGATTTCTTCTGAAAACAAAAAATCTCCCCGAAGGGAGATAAATCTGGTCTATTTTACCTTACGATGCTAGGAACCGTAGCCGAAGATTATACTATAATTCTAGTGAAAAAGAAAAGCTACTCTACAATAGAGTAACTTAACTTTTTTGTATTCAATTGAACACGACCTAAGCACTTGGCAAAAAATAACAGCCCTCTGAATTTAGAGAGCTGTTTTGAGCTCGGGCTAAAATCCTAGTGAAAAAGATGAAACTCCTTGTGTTCATCGAACACTGTGTCGTTTCCCTATTTTCATACGGATTTTTGGCGCCCTTAGCATCATGATTAACGACGAAGTCCAAGAGAGTTGATCAACTCACGGTAACGGTTAACGTCGTTCTTACGAAGGTAAGCCAACAAGTTACGACGGCGACCGATTTTCTTCATCAAACCACGGTAAGTAGCGTGGTCTTTTTTGTGTTGTTTGATGTGGTCGTTCAAGTGGTTGATTTCCCAAGTAAGGACAGCAACTTGTACTTCTACTGAACCAGTGTCACCTTCGTGACGTGCGTATTGTGCAATGATTTCATTTTTTTTCTCTTTTGAGATTGCCATGATAAGCTCCTTTTCTTTATGCTCTATCCGAGTGGCAGGTTTGGCATAGCCTGCTACCAAGAAAGAGTTAGTTGTCTATTCGACCTATTCATTCTACCAAGATTTCATCTTTCTGTCAAACACTTCTGCTTTTTTTCCAACAGAGTTCTTCAAACCCAAGACTACAATGACTTCTCATTATAGGTTGACCCCAAAAGTCAGTTAAGAACTTTTATTTCTTCTGCTGTCAATCTACGCCACTCCCCCAATTCGAGACTAGGGATCCAAGCTCAAGGGCCCCTATGAAATCCGCTCGAGATCGGTGACTTCCTTGCCACAAGCTGCGACCATGCGCTTGACCTGGTGGAATTTTTCCCTCAGCGATGCGGATCTGAACCAAGCAACTATTAGCTTCTTGATCGACCTCCAACATTTCCAACTCAGCTGGCAGGGTGGTGAAATCCTTCAATTCTATTCCTTCTTTGAAGCGGTCGATATCTTCCTGAGTCATGATGCCAGCTACTTGGGCACGGTAGACCTTGTCCACATGTTTCTTAGGCGATAGCATGGCATGAGCCAACTTACCATTATTGGTCAAGAGGAGTAAGCCATGGGTATCGATATCCAAACGTCCAACTGGAAAGACTTCCTTGTGTCTGGCCGTGTCATCTAGCAAATCTAAGACTGTTTGATGGCGGTCATCTTCCGTTGCTGAAATGACCCCTTTGGGTTTTATTGAGCAGATAGTAAACAAACTCTTCATGGAATAAACTTTCTCCCAGATAGGTCACTTGATCCTTATCTGGATCAATATGGACCTTGGCAGAGGTTTCTACCTTTCCATTAACCTGAATCTTTTTTTGCTTGAGGACTTGCTTGACTTCTGTCCGACTTCCCTCCACAGTCCACTAAATATTTATCTAGACGCATGCTTGCCTCCTTCATTCTTCTTATCATTATACCATGAACCGGACTAGGATGCTTTCCTTTTTCTAGTTTACAGTCCGTCTGGTCCATTAGCACCCCTCAATCAATTGGCAAACTTTCATTCTAAAAGGATTTATGATATGATGGTTTCTAGAAAAAAGGAGTGAATGAGAACATGTCTGCAATCGAAACCATTACAAAAGCTGCCCATCTAATTGATATGAATGATATTATCCGCGAAGGCCACCCAACTTTACGTGCTATCGCTGAAGAGGTCACTTTCCCACTGTCAGATCAAGACATCATCCTAGGGGAAAAAATGATGCAGTTCTTGCACCATTCACAGGATCCTGTCATGGCGGAAAAATTGGGTCTCCGAGGTGGAGTTGGACTCGCTGCCCCTCAGTTGGACATTTCTAAGCGCATCATTGCCGTTCTCGTCCCAAATCCAGAGGACGAAGAAGGAAATCCTCCCAAAAGAAGCCTACTCCATCCAAGAAGTCATGTACAATCCTAAAATTGTCTCCCACTCAGTCCAAGATGCGGCTCTAGGAGATGGGGAAGGGTGTCTCTCTGTAGACCGCAACGTTCCTGGTTATGTGGTTCGCCACGCACGTGTAACGGTAGACTACTATGACAAGACCGGAGAAAAGCACCGTATCAAACTCAAAGGCTACAACTCCATTGTGGTCCAACACGAAATCGATCACATCAATGGCGTTATGTTCTACGATCGGATCAATCCGAAAGATCCTTTCGCTGTCAAAGATGGCATGCTTATTTTAGAATAAGAAAAAAGACCAATAGGTCTTTTTTTGTTAGGGTGTGACAGAGAAAGTGGTTGGAATCTCGATGCCATTTTGTAAGAGGGCATCATGATAGAGTTTGTAATAAAGATGGTAGATGGCCACTTGGCTTCCCGACTGGACCATCATGGCGACGCGGAAGGAATAGCGACCCGTTCCCTTTTCGATTTGAGGGCCTAAAATCGTCGGACCATCTAAGATTTCTGGATGCTTTTGGGCTTGTTCATCGTTGACTTGCTGGAAGATTTGATAAATCTTGTCTAGGTCAGTTTGAGCTGAAATTGGCATATCGATGAGGACGCGCTGGTTCCCCCGAGAGAGATTGCTGACAACCATAATATTGCGATTGGGTACATAATGCAAAGTCCCATCTGCATCTCGCACCTGGGTCGTCCGAATGCCCACACTAGAGACGGTTCCAGCGATGGTGATCGGACCATTGGTCAAACGAACGGTATCCCCGACGTCTATCTGACGTTCCAGAAGAATAAAGAACCCATTGACCAAGTCTGATAGGAAGCCCTGTGCTCCTAACCCGATGGCAACTCCGGCAATTCCAGCACCCGCTAAGAGACTAGAGACTGGCAAGCCCAAGATAGAAGAATCCAGTAGATCAGGATAAAATAAAGACAGTAATTTAACAGACTCTCTACCAAGCGCACGATGGTATTCTTCCGCGCTTCATCTTGGCCTACATAATTCAGAGAAGGCTTCAAGATGCGTTTCACCAAACTATGGATTAGTTTTTTTGCAAGAAAAAATAAAACGAATAAAAAAGCTAACGAAATCAATTTTGAAACCAATTCATCCATGATCTTGGACCAATCAAACTGACTGACATAGCGGGAAAAAATATTCTTCATACCTTCTATCAATCTCCTTCTCTTTTTCTAATGGTTTGATTATATCAAATTTTAGGCTATAGAACCACTAACCTCCTCTTATGCTCATCTTGATTTTCAAACTTATCCATCGTATAATGGACGGTAAACTTTCAATAAAGGAGGTCCTTATGGTCAAACGACTCATTCAAACTTGGAACAAAACCAACCTGATGAAGCGGATTGCAATCGGAATCTTCGTTGGAGCCCTTTTAGCTCTGTTGCTTCCTAAAGCATCTGCAATTGGTCTGTTAGGGGGAAATCTTTGTAGGAGGCTTGCGGGCTATTGCTCCTCTTCTAGTCTTCGCCCTTGTCGCTAACGCCCTCTCCCAGCACCAAAAGGGAACCCAAACCAATATGAAATCAGTCATTGTCCTCTACCTCCTGGGAACTTTTGCGGCAGCCTTGGTAGCGGTCCTGGTGAACTATCTCTTTCCTATTACCATTTCTTTAACAGGAACTAGTGCTGAAGGAACTTCTCCGATGGACTAGGGGAAGTCATCAGCAACCTTCTCTTAAAAATCGTGGACAACCCGCTCAATGCCCTTATTCAGGCCAATTATATCGGGATTCTATCCTGGGCCGTCGTCTTTGGTGTTGCTATGAGAGAAGCGAGTGAGCACAGCAAGGACCTCCTTCAAACCCTGGCAGATATCACTTCCAAGATTGTCGAATGGATCATTAACCTTGCGCCATTTGGGATTCTTGGCTTGGTCTATACAACGATTGCAGGACAAGGATTTGATGGACTTAAGAGCTATGGCCTCCTCTTACTTCTCTTGGTTGGCACCATGTTCTTCGTCGCTCTAGTCATCAACCCGATTTTTGTCTACATCATGATTCGCAAAAATCCTTATCCGCTCGTCTTCAAATGTCTACGAGTCAGTGGACTGACTGCCTTCTTTACTAGAAGCTCTGCTGCTAACATCCCTGTCAATATGAAGCTCTGTAAGGAACTAGGTCTCAACCCTGATACTTACTCGGTCTCTATCCCTCTGGGATCTACTATTAATATGGCCGGAGCTGCCGTTACCATTAATACCTTGACCCTAGCTGCTGTCAACACCTTAGGCATTCAAGTCGATTTTGGGACTGCCCTGGTCCTCAGTATCGTTGCAGCTGTTTCAGCCTGTGGGGCTTCTGGAGTAGCTGGTGGTTCCCTCCTCTTGATTCCTGTCGCCTGCAGCCTCTTTGGTATCGACAATGATATCGCTATGCAAGTGGTTAGTGTAGGCTTCATTATCGGCGTTATCCAAGATTCTTGTGAAACAGCCCTCAACTCATCAACAGACGTCCTCTTTACAGCCATTTCTGAAATGAAAGATTGGCCCAAAGAAAAACGCTATTAAGACAGAAAGACCAGATCACACGATTTGGTCTATTTCTTTTTCTTAAAATATCGTTTGCTTTCCTTTAGAACAATAGGCGATAAGGCTAACAAGGCGATGAGATTCGGCAAGGCCATCAGTCCATTCACAATATCGGCAATGATCCAGACTAACTCCAACTGAAGAAAGCCTCCTACCCCCACCATCAGGATAAACAGAAGACGGTAATAGGGAATGAGTTTGACACCCGCCAAAAATTCGACACAGCGTTCACCATAATAAGACCAACCCAAAATGGTCGTCGTCGCAAACAAGACCAAACAAAGAGTCAGAATGATCCCACCGATGTGGCCAAAGGTCGAGATAAAGACCTGTTGGGTCAAATCACTCCCAACTTGCCCCACTGTTGTCCACTGGCCAGATACTAAAATAGCTAGACCAGTTAGGCTACAAATAATAATGGTATCGATGAAGGTCCCAGTCATAGAAATCAAACCTTGCTCCACTGGCTCTTCCGTCTTCGCTGCGGCTGCTGCAATCGGCGCAGATCCCAGTCCTGACTCATTGGAGAAAACTCCACGCGCCACCCCTTTTTGAACTGCCTCTTTCACCAAGGCTCCAGAAAAACCACCGATAGCCGCGGTTCTTGTAAAAGCACCTTGGAAAACTTGGGATAGAACGGTCGGCACTTGGTCCATATTCAAGACAATAATATAAACTGTCGCAAAGATATAGGCTGCAGCCATAAAAGGAACCACCTTTTCTGAAACCTTGGAAATCCAATGAATTCCCCCAAATATGACAGCCGATACAATTCCTGCAATGACCAGACTAGCGACTTGAGGAGAAAGTTGAAAACTAGTCTTCAAAGCGCCCGTAATGGCATTCACCTGGGTCATGGTTCCAATCCCAAAGAGAGCCACCAAGACACCTGCTAGGGCAAAGAAGATGGCAAGGGGACGCCACTTCTCTCCCATCCCGTGAAGAATGTAGTACATCGGACCACCAGAAATGTGACCATTGTCATCCTTGGTTCGGTAGCGAATGGCCAACAAACCTTCTGCATACTTGGTCGCCATTCCAAAGAAGGCCGCCATCCACATCCAAAAGAGGGCACCTGGGACCACCTGTCTGAATAGCTGTCGCTACTCCGACAATATTTCCTGTCCCAACTGTCGCTGCCAAGGCTGTTGCCAAGGCTCCGAAGCTAGAGATATCCCTTCTCCTTGATCTTCTGTAAAAATGAGCCGAAAAGGCTTGGGGTAAACGAAAAACTTGAAGCAAGCCCAAGCGTAAGCTCAGATAAATCCCAGTCCCCACCAAGAGGATCAAAAGGGGAGCCCCCCAGACCACATTATCTACTTGTTTAAAAAACGCCAACCAATTTGTCATCCTTATCTATTTCTCCTTTTTATCATTTGTCTAGCTTTTAGAAAGGGATAGCCATCCACTTCCTCCACATCATCAAGCAATCATCCAAAGAGAAAAAGAAAGAGCACATGTCAAAACATGTACTCTGGTGCTCCAAATAAAAACCAAAAAGGCTTCTATCTTTTGCTCTGTCCTTTTACCTGAGAGTTTGAGTAGAATGCTCTACCTTGCCCCTTCGGTGCCTTTACGGTCTCTCCAGAGTTCCGTCCATTTCACAGTCATAGGAAGGCCCTACTTCTGAAAAACTTCATCCGGTATGATGTTCAATTTGTTCTATTTTAGCATAATTTGAAAAAAAAATCAATATTTTCAGAAACTATCATGAAATAGTACAACTTGGTCCAACTAGTCACTCAAAGAGAAATGGTTGGTCATCAGGTTACTAGCATCCAACAAGACCTTATCCAATAAGCGATCCGTCGCTTCTTGAATCTGATCACTCATTTCCTGATTTTCTCTTTCGAAATCAACGGTTTGTCCTGCTGCCAAGGCTTGATCCACTCGTCCAATCCGGGCATGCCCAAGGGCCATAGTACTTTCTTGATAATCTTCTAAATCTCCAACATGATGACTATAGTGGGCATCTGCCAGACCAGCAATGATCCGATTGGTCCAATAGAAGGAATCTGTCGTCACTTTTTCTGTCGTATTGGCAAAATAATCCGGTGTCGTATCGACCTGGGTAAAGAATGGAACCGCCGTATTGAAGGGCATAGACCCATAGCAAAGCCATTGAATCCCGGTTGTCTCTTGAGGACGATTTGGCCGCAATTGGAGAATGGCCGTCTGGCTGGTACGGTTAATGCCAATGGTACGGAAGGTCCGACGACTATGACTATCCCCTTCTAAACCGTAAGGATCATAGGCTGAATCCTGGTAGTGACTGCTGAGGACATATTTGACATCTTCAATCGTAATCTTGCGGTAAGGTTTTTGACACCAAGGAAGGAAGAAGGAACGAGGATCTTGCTCCACTTCTGGGTTGAGGAATCGTTGAATATCCCAAGCCCGTGGTGTATTGTAATGACGATCCTTGTCTCGTTGGCTCCCAAAAGCATAACGAGGGTTAAAAGACGAACCGTCAAAATCCAAGGCCAGGTGATGGCGTTCCACAAAATCTTTCAAATCTGGATCACACAAGAATTCTTCTGGGCGATCAAACTCAAAGCGATCACTTCCCAATTGATTGGGATTGGTCACATAGGCATCGTCTGGCACACGGCGGGCCATCCAGTGATGACCTCCGATAGTTTCCAACCACCAGATTTCATTGACATCGCTGATAGCCACTCCATTAGACTCATAGGTTCCGTATTCCTCTAAGATTTCCCCAAGCGAAGCACTCCTTCTCGGGCAGTCTGGACATAAGGAAGAACCAAGGTCAGCATGTCTTCCTCCCCAATGCCACTTTCCACCAGAGGATCCGCACCCAAGACCCGGCTATTGGTCGTAATGGTCTCTGTCTCACTCATAGCCACATTGTAACGATTGATCCCCGCTTCTCCCCAGATACCATCCTTAGGAATAGCATCTGGAACAGCTGTGTAACGAACAGGGTTATCAGGCAGGTCTATCTCAAAAGGAGATAGGACCGACCGATAATGACGAGGCTGGTCCTCAGGTTGAACAACGATAAATTTCTTAGGGGTAAACACTCCATTTTGAGAGTCTTCCGTGCGAGCTACAATGGTTGAACCATCATAACTGGCATCTTTTCCGACGAGTATAGTGGTACAAGAATCCGACGAACGATTAGGGGTCATATGCTTTCCTTCTTTCCGTTTAAACTGACTGTATTATAGCAAAAAGCGTGCCTGATTAAAAGGCACGACTGACTCTTCTTATTTAAAGGTCACGATTGTCGCTCCGCTTCCTCCTGCATTTTTGAGGAGCGTATTCAAAAGCTTTTGACATGCTTATTGCGACGAGGTGCTTGGTAACTCCTTCCCGGATGACCCCTGTTCCGATACCGTGGATGATATCGACTTGGGCCATATTATTGAGAAGGGCTTGGTCGATAAAGCTGTCAATTCTTCCATGGCTTCCTCATACCGTTTGCCACGAAGGTCCAATCGAGGCCCGAGGCCCGTTGGTGTTGGAACGTTTGACTACGTGGACCTGGCGTTTTTTCGGTTGTGAAGCATCTTTTTCAGCTTTTAACAGATTAAATTCTTTTTTTCTTCCAAGGTCATCTTGATCAGTCCCACTTGGGCTTCCCAACGACCATCCTTGAGCTGCTTAGTAAGACTTCCTCGTTTGTCCCATAGCTGATGACCAAGATCTCGTCTCCGACTTTTTTGGAGCACGGGCTTTCTTAGCCTGTTTCAAGACCTTGTTTTTCGATAGGTCGACCGTTTCTGGAGCCAATTTCTTCAACTGAGACTTGGCCTCAATAATTTCATGGGGCTTGAGTTGCGATTTGGCATGGAGACCTTGTAAGATCTGATCGCTCTCTGCTAGAGCAAGATCCACAATTTCTTGCGCTTCTTTACGCGCCTTGTTGAGCTCTGTTTCCCGCTCTCGGGTCAACTCATTGTACAATTTCTTGAGGACGCGGTTGAATTTCAGATTTTCCTGTTCAACATCTCGGATGGACTCGAGTCGTTTGCGACTTTCTAGGGTCTGAGCTTCCAACTTTTCAATGATGCGGTTGACATCCCGATCCTGATTGGTCAACCCCTGCGCTTGACGAACAATCACTTCTGACAAGCCTAGACGACGCGCGATTTCAAAGGCATTGGAACGTCCTGGTACCCCTGCATAAAACCGATAGGGTCGGACGCAGGCTGTCCGTATCAAATTCCATGCTGGCATTTTGAACACCAAGTGTCTCAATCCCATAGGCCTTAAGTTCTGGATAGTGGGTAGTTGCCATGGTCTTGATCCCTCGTAAGCGGAGATCTTCTAGGATGGCGATCGCCAGTGAAGCCCCTTCCTGAGGATCCGTTCCAGCTCCCAACTCATCCAGCAAGACCAAGGATTCCTCATCGACCTGCTCCAAAATAGAGACAATATTGGTCATGTGACTGGAGAAGGTAGACAGGCTCTGCTCGATTGACTGCTCATCCCCGATATCAGAGAAGATTTGCGTGAAGACAGCTACCTTGCTCCCTGCATCAGCTAGGATTGGCAATCCTGACTGGGCCATTAATTGGGCTAGTCCCAAGGTCTTGAGCATGATGGTCTTCCCACCCGTATTCGGTCCGGTAATCACAATCTCTGTGAGGTCTTTGCCAAAGTGGATATCATTGGGAACAGCCTTCTCAATCAAGGGATGGCGAACCTGCAAGAGCTGAATCTCCCCTTGATCTGACAAGGTTGGAATAGTCCCTTTTCGGTCCTGTAAAAAGCGATGTTTGGCCCGAACGAGGTCAATATGACCGATCAGCCAAGCATTGTTTCGGATTTCCCCCGCATGAGGACGAAGGAGGTTTGAAATTTCTTCCAAGATCCGGAGCATCTCGAAGCGTTCATCTGCACGATGGTTCGCAATTTCTTCATTAAGATTGACGACAGCCCGAGGTTCGATATAGACGGTATTTCCACTGGCTGAAATATCGTGCACCACACCGGCAATCCGATTGCGGTAGGTGTTTTTGACTGGCAAGACATTTCGTCCATTCCGACTCGCTACGACCTGATCAGCCAGCATTTCGGACTTGGTCTTCAACAATTCTTGTAAAATGTCTCGCACTTGGTGTTCATTCTCTTGAATCCGTCGACGAATTTTTGCTAAGGTTTCACTGGCAAAGTTTCAATAAATCCTGCCTCATTAATGGCATGGAGACTTCCCTGCAACTGTGGAAGGTCGACTAGATTTTCAAATATCCGATCCAGTTTTTCCAAGCGGACATTTTCTAATTCATCATAAAAATTTCGCAATTCATGGGTCACGCGCAGGACTTTCTTCACCGCTAACAATTCATCGATATTGAGCGATGTTTCTAGTTCTAAACGCTTGGTCACTGGACGAATTTCTTGGATGGTGGGCACGCTAAAGTGCGGATGCTCCACAAATATCTGAGCCATATCCGCCATTTCAAGAAAGGCGGTTTCAATTGCTTCTTTTTTTGTAAGTGGGGCTAATTCCTGCAACTCCACTTCGCCCTGCTCCGTTTGAAAATAGGGCTCTACTAAGTTTTTGACTTTTTGAAACTCTAAGGTTTCGAGAATTTTTTGATTCATGTTTCTCCACAACAGAAAAGGAGGCTGATTTTGGTTTGAGCCTCCCCTTCCTTTCTATAATAACTCTCATGAACTGTTAGACATGATGAGAAGTGATTACGCACCTAAGATTTTTACAACCCAAAGTTGTTTCAAGAGGCCTGCTGTAAGGGGGCTATGCTGCACCATAAATCGAATGAGGAAACTTCCATGGAGTCGATCTTGAATGGCCGCCATGGGGATGGTTGACAAAATCGTGAATCCCATTTGCAGAACAAAGTAGGTTACTAGGACAGCTAGCACACCACTGGCAATCTGAAACGGATACTCCTCCCATTTTTCAGGCGTTGGAATCAAGGGAATAAAGAGTCCAATCACTCGACCTATCGCATAGACTAAAACAAACAAGATGAAGTAAGCCAAACCAGCGTAAAAAACTTTGTCTAAGTGAAAAAGTTGGTCTGCACCATAAAAATAGCTTTTTGAAGCTTGTGTTGCACTCGAAAATGGAATCCATAGACTAATGGTTTTTGCCAAGGACTGATAGCCTGATCCTGCGACCAACATGGCCACAATCATGGTTAAAAAATAATATCCTTGAAGCAAAATCCCTCGTGAATACCCAATATAAAAACTCCAAGCTAGGATGAATAAAATCAGGATTGAAAACATGCAACTCCCCTTAATTAGATGATCTACCGACTAGGCCATCTAGGGCCTTGCGACGAAAATCTTCCAATTCTTTTTCCTTATCGTCAAACTCAATCTCACGACTCAATTGTGTTGACAAACTATTGATTGCTAGTAAAATGGCCAGGGTCTCATCATCAGCAGCTGGCATTTGTTCTTTAATCGCTTCATATTTTTCCTTCGCGACCCGTTCAACCTCTTCCATAAAGAGATTATCATGATTAGTTGTAAGAGTCAGCGATTTATTACCGAAAGTAAATTTGTATCTATTTAAGCTGGACATAAAAATCACCTCACGATATTATATCAAAATCTAGCCCGCTTGTCAGTAGGAAAATCCCCTTCCCATAGGAAATACCGAAGCACTAGGGCCACGGTTTAACTTTTTTCGACTCAAGCGTGATACAATAGAGAAAGTAGGAAAGGACGTGTAAAATGACTATCTATGATTTCACCGTAATGGCCCAAGATGGGAGCCCCCTTCTCCCTCGAAGCATATCGAGGCCAAGTACTCCTCATCGTCAATACTGCAACAGGTTGCGGTCTGACGCCTCAATACCAGGGATTGCAAGAGCTCTATGAGCGCTACCATGACCAAGGATTTGAAATCCTTGACTTTCCATGCAATCAATTTATGGGCCAAGCACCGGGAAGTGCGGAGGAGATTAATCAATTTTGTAGCCTCCATTACCAAACCAGCTTCCCACGTTTCGCAAAAATAAAAGTCAATGGGAAAGAAGCCAGCCCCCTCTACCAATGGTTAAAAGAACAAGCTAGTGGTCCCTTGGGCTCCCGCATTGAATGGAATTTCGCCAAATTCTTGATCAATCGCCAAGGCCAAGTCATCCACCGCTTCTCTTCAAAAACTGATCCTCAAGCAATTGAAGCTAGCCTAAAAGAAGTTCTTTCAGACTAAATTTGGCTGGTCTTTTTCTGGCCTTTCATCTAGCTTTTATGATACAATAAGGGCTATGGAAACAATTACATTGTCCCCTCAAAACGAGGACATCCAAGCATTTGTTCGTCAGCACCAAGACCACCTGCTACCTTCAAAAAATCCATATATCCGATATTTTTTTAAGGCTCCTGGTGCAACCATTTCGATTTACACATCAGGAAAGGTTGTCCTACAAGGTAATCAGGCCACGCGCTATGCTGCCTTCTTCGGTTACCAACAAGATCCGATAGACCAAGCACTTGCTGGACAAGACTTCCCCTTAATCGGAACGGATGAAGTTGGGAACGGTTCTTACTTTGGAGGGCTTGCCGTCGTGGCTTCACTGGTCAGCCCGGAACAACATGCCCGCTTAAAAAGTCTAGGAGTTGGGGATTCTAAGACCTTAGATGATCGAAAAATTCGAGCTCTCGCACCGATCCTCAAAAAGAAATCCCGCATCAGGCCTTACTGCTGACACCTAAAAAATACAATCAGGTCATCGCCTCTGGCTACAATGCGGTATCTGTCAAGGTTGCTCTTCACAATCAAGCCATTTTTTTGCTCTTGCAACAAGGGGCAAAAGCTCAAAAGATTGTAGTCGATGCCTTTACGACCAAGAAAAACTATGATCGCTATGTTCAAGCAGAAGCGAATCAGGTCCCACAAGTCGTCACCCTAGAAGAGAAGGCCGAAGGAAAATACCTGGCGGTAGCTGTGAGTTCCATTATTGCCCGTGACCTCTTCCTCCAAAAATCTGGAAGATTTGAGTCAAGAACTCGGCTACACCCTTCCTAGTGGGAGCTGGTGCGCCCTCAGACAAAGGTAGCTGCTCAACTATTTACAGGCCTATGGCATTCAAGCCCCTTGACTACAGTGCCAAACTTCATTTTAAAAAAATACAGAAAAAAAGCAAAAAAATTGATAGAAAGATAAAGCATGAAACGTTCAAAAAAATCAACTAATCCAGTCCGTTCTTTCCTGAAAGAATGGGCGCTCTTCGGCCTCATTATTGGAGGCATTATTCTCTCTCGTATTTATCTGTGGACGCCTGTCCGTGTCGATGGCCATTCTATGGATCCGACCTTGGCAGATAGTGAATACCTTCTCGTTATCAATAAACTGCCTATCGACCGTTTTGATATCGTGGTCGCTAGTGAAACAGAAAATGGAAAAACCAAAGAAATCGTTAAACGGGTCATTGGACTCCCTGGTGAAACCATCGAGTACAAAAACGATGTCCTCTATATCAACGGCAAAGAAACTGACGAGCCTTACTTGAAAGACTACATTCAAAAATTTAAAGAAGATAAATTGCAATCAACCTATTCTGGAAAAGGGTTCGAAGAAAATGGAGAGCTCTTCCGCCAAATGGCACAGATTGCCGAAGCTTTCACCGTTGATAAAGATGGAAGTGCGACCTTCACGAAAAAGCTCTTGGATGATGAGTATCTACTCCTTGGTGATGATCGAATCGTTTCAAAAGATAGCCGCCAGGTGGGGGCTTTCAAGAAGGAACAAATCAAAGGGGAAGCCGTCCTTCGCCTCTGGCCACTCCTTCCATTCCAGACTTATTAACCCATGATGAGGTTGGGACTCTTGTTCCAATCTCTTTCAATATCTTCATGAGAGATAAGCTCTCTCAGACCATTACTTAAAAGGAAACTCTGCATGGAATACTATTTCTCAGGAACCATTGAGCGGGTCATTTTTGAAAATCAAAGTAGTTTTTTCCGTATCTTATTGTTGGATATCAATGATACAGATGCAGAGGACTATGATGACTTTGACATTATCGTCACTGGAACGATGGCAGATATCGTCGAAGGAGAAGATTATACCTTCTGGGGAGAACTGGTCCATCATCCGAAATATGGCCAACAGTTGCAAATGAATCGCTATGAACGAGCCAAACCCACTAGCAAAGGCTTGGTGAAATACTTTTCTAGCGACCATTTTAAAGGGATCGGACTCAAAACGGCCCAAAAAATCGTGGATCTCTATGGCGAGGATACCATTGATAAAATTCTGCAAGCACCTGAAAAAGCTAGCCTCCATCTCCGGACTTTCTAAAAAAAGAATCGCGAGGCCTTTGTCGAAAAAAACTACAGCTCAACTATGGTACGGAACGGGTCCTCGCTCAACTTGCTAACTATGGCATCCCTAATAAACTAGCCTTCCAAATCCAAGATTTCTACAAGGAAGAAACCTTGCAAATCGTCGAATCGGCTCCTTATCAACTGGTCGAAGATATTCAAGGAATGGGCTTTAAAATTGCCGACCAATTAGCAGAAGAATTAGGGATTGCCAGTGATGCACCTGAACGCTTCCGAGCAGGACTGGTTCATAGTCTTTTAACCCTCTCCTTAGAAACAGGGGACACCTACGTTGAAGCCAAAAGAATTGCTCCAAGCCACCATCCAACTCTTAGAAGCATCTCGTCCAGTCGAGCTCGATCCAGCCAGCGTCGCCCAAGAATTGGCCAGTCTCATCGAAGAAGACAAGGTGCAAAACATTGACACTAAGATTTTCAACAACAGCCTCTTCTTTGCAGAAGAAGGGATCCGAAGCCATATCGGTCGCCTGTTAGAAAAAGGAAAGCAAGAATCTTTCGAAGCAGAAAAAATCGAACAAACGATCGATGACATTGAAGAAGATCTCCATATCACTACGATCCCCATCCAACGGAAGGCTATCCAGGGAAGCCATCCAGCAAAAAGGTCTTTCGTGCTAACAGGTGGACCAGGAACAGGGAAAACAACCGTTATCAATGGAATTATCGGAACCTATGCCCGCCTGCACCAATTGGATCTTCGGAAAAAATCTCAATTACCAATCCTCTTAGCTGCTCCAACCGGTCGAGCAGCCCGTCGAATGAGTGAACTGACAGGTCTTCCGAGCGCCACCATTCATCGTCACTTAGGAATGACGGGAGACGACGACACGAGTCACTTGGACGATTATCTCGATGCGGATTTTGTCATTGTCGATGAATTCTCTATGGTGGATACTTGGCTGGCCAATCAGCTTCTCAGCAATATCTCCTCCAATACCAAACTCTTAATCGTTGGAGATGCCGATCAGCTTCCTTCTGTGAGTCCTGGACAAGTCTTGTCCGATCTCCTACAGATCCCCAGCATCCCTCAAGTCAAACTGGAACACATCTTCCGTCAAAGTGAAGATTCGACCATCGTTACTTTGGCCAGTCAGATTCGCAAAGGCCAACTGCCTCCTGATTTCACAGAGAAAAAACCTGATCGTTCCTACTTTGAAGCACCGAGTGAGCTCATCGCTCCCATGATTGAAAAAATTACCAGCGCTGCTCTTCGCAACGGCATTCCGGCTCGAGACATCCAGGTCCTCGCTCCGATGTATCGAGGTTCTGCAGGCATTGACCAGATTAACAGTCTCATGCAAGAGCTCCTCAATCCATTAGAAACGGGTGCTCTATTCTTTCAAACACTGGATTGCCAGTATCGAAATGGTGACAAGGTCATCCACCTGGTCAATGATGCCGAAGCAATGTCTTTAACGGTGATATTGGCTACATCACCGACCTCTTGCCAGCTAAGTATACCGAATCCAAGCAAGATGAACTCACCATCCAATTTGATGGCAATGAATTGGTCTACCCCCGCAATGAATGGTACAAGATTCGCCTGGCTTATGCCATGAGCATCCACAAGTCACAGGGAAGCGAATTTCCTGTGGTCATCCTTCCTCTGACCAATCAGAGCCACCGCATGCTCCAACGCAATCTGATCTACACAGCCATTACCCGTTCGAAAAGCAAACTCATCCTCCTGGGAGAATACACTGCATTTGACTTTGCGACAAAGAATACCGGAACCGCTCGAAAAACCTATCTGATTGAGCGTTTTTCGGATGGGGTTCCTCAAGGTAGAGACTCTGCCTCACAGAGCCCTGTCCACCTGGAAGAGCCCATAAAAAAAACAGAGCCCCAAAAGGAGCTCGTCTCTGTTGAAAACCACTCTGACTCATCTGCTTCCCAAGTTTCTCAACAAGGCTATCGATTAACAGAGGACAATTACTTAAGCATTGATCCCATGATTGGCCTCACAGAGGAAGAAATTCAAGAGTTCTTCAAAAACTAATTAAAAATTCCCCGTAGGTCAAGTATACCTACGGGGTTTCTTCTATTAGAGATCCTTCATGGGTTTCCCGAGACTCGGAAGAAAAATTAGTGAGGGTCACCCCTAAAAGGCGAATACCTGAGGAGTTACTTTCTAGGCTCTGGTAGAGCTCCTGGGCCAGTCTCTGAATGGCTTCAGGGTCTCTAGTTGCTTCCTCTAAACTTCGTCTCTTGGTCAAGGTCGTAAAATCGGCATAACGAATCTTGAGCACCAAGGTCTTACCAATTTTCTGATGATTGGCCAAACTGTTCGCTACCTTTTCAGATAGGTTGGCTAATTCTTTTAGCACATCATCCTCGGCCACCAGCAATTTTCGGTAGGTGCGTTCCTTCCCAATGGACTTACGAATGCGATTGCTCTTGACCGGACTGTTATGAATCCCCCGAGCCTTTCGATAGAGATCAAAACCAAAGCGACCAAAGTGATCGATGAGAGTCATTTCCGGCACTTCTAAGAGATCTGCACCAGTATAAATTCCCAAATCATGAAGTCGCTCCACTGTCCGTTTTCCCCACACCATGAAACTTAGCTACATCCAGCTGACTTAAAAAGTCTTGAGCTTGCTCGGGTAAAATGACGGTCAGTCCCTGAGGCTTCTGGTAATCACTGGCAATTTTTGCTAGAAACTTATTGTAGGAAACTCCGGCAGAAGCAGTTAAGTGCAATTCATTCCAAATATCATGCTGAATCAAGCGAGCTACCTTGACAGCAGACTGAAGACCAAGCTTATTGTTGGTCACATCCAGATAGGCTTCATCAATGCTCATGGGCTCAATCAAATCGGTATAGCGTTTAAATATTTCTCTGACTTGGAGACCGACAGCCTGGTACTTCTCGTAGTTGCCAGGGATGAAAACTGCCTGAGGACACCGTTCATAGGCCTCTTTGGAACTCATAGCCGAATGGACCCCATATTTTCTGGCTTCGTAATTGCAAGTCGATACCACTCCTCTTCCACCAGACAAACGGGGATCATGACCAATGATGACAGGCTTTCCCTTCAATTCAGGATGGTCTCGCTCTTCAACGGACGCAAAAAAGGCATCCATATCAATATGAATGATCTTACGGCTCGTATCATTTACTAAAGGAAATATGAGCATGGGTAACCTCCTCTTTCATTATATCCCTATCACCGATTTTTTCCCACTAATTTCCACCACTCCAAAGGCAAAGATATAATACAGTTTATTAACATATGCCCTTCTGTATTATAAAAGAATCCAAAATCTTTTTGCTATTCCCTTTGTGAAACCGATTTCCATATGGTATACTACTATTGTAAGTGCAACAGATTTGTTGCTAGAAAGACAAAAGAGGATTTAAACATGGTTGTTAAAACAGTTGTTGAAGCACAAGACATTTTTGACAAAGCCTGGGAAGGCTTCCAAGGTGAAGACTGGAAAGAAAGAGCCAGTGTCTCACGCTTTGTACAAGCTAACTACACTCCATATGATGGAGACGAAAGCTTCCTAGCTGGCCCAACAGAACGTTCACTTCACATCAAGAAGATTGTTGAAGAAACAAAAGCACACTACGAAGAAACTCGTTTCCCATACGATACTCGTCCAACTTCTATCGCTGATATCGCAGCTGGATACATCGACAAAGAAAACGAAGTGATCTTCGGTATCCAAAACGATGAATTGTTCAAATTGAACTTCATGCCTCGTGGTGGTATCCGTATGGCGGAAACTACTTTGAAAGAAAATGGATATGAGCCAGATCCAGCTGTGCATGAAATCTTCACTAAATATGTAACAACAGTTAACGACGGTATCTTCCGTGCTTATACTACAAACATCCGTCGTGCACGTCACGCTCACACAGTAACTGGTCTTCCAGATGCATACTCACGTGGACGTATCATCGGGGTTTATGCTCGTTTGGCCCTTTACGGAGCTGACTACTTGATGGCTGAAAAAGCAAACGACTGGAACGCGATTACTGAAATCGATGAAGAATCAATCCGTCTTCGTGAAGAAGTAAACCTTCAATACCAAGCACTTCAAGAAGTTGTTAAATTGGGTGACCTTTATGGTGTAGACGTACGTCGTCCTGCCTTCGATACAAAAGAAGCAATCCAATGGACAAACATCGCCTTCATGGCTGTCTGCCGTGTGATCAACGGTGCTGCTACTTCTCTTGGACGTGTGCCAATCGTTTTGGATATCTACGCTGAACGTGACTTGGCTCGTGGTACTTACACTGAGTCTGAAATCCAAGAATTCGTTGATGATTTCGTTATGAAATTGCGTACTGTTAAATTTGCTCGTACAAAAGCTTACGACCAATTGTACTCAGGTGACCCAACCTTCATCACAACTTCTATGGCTGGTATGGGTAACGACGGACGTCACCGTGTTACTAAGATGGACTTCCGTTTCTTGAACACTTTGGACAACATCGGTAACTCTCCAGAACCAAACTTGACAGTTCTTTGGACTGACAAATTGCCATACAGCTTCCGTCGCTACTGTATGCACATGAGCCACAAACACTCTTCTATCCAATACGAAGGTGTAACAACAATGGCGAAAGACGGATACGGTGAAATGAGCTGTATCTCATGTTGTGTATCTCCACTTGACCCAGAAAACGAAGAACAACGCCACAACATCCAGTACTTCGGTGCTCGTGTAAACGTGCTTAAAGCTCTTCTTACTGGTTTGAACGGTGGTTACGACGACGTTCATAAAGACTACAAAGTATTTGACATCGATCCTATCCGTGACGAAGTTCTTGAATTCGAATCTGTTAAAAGCAAACTTCGAAAAAAATCACTTGACTGGTTGACTGACACTTACGTAGATGCTTTGAACATCATCCACTACATGACTGATAAGTACAACTACGAAGCTGTTCAAATGGCCTTCTTGCCAACTCACCAACGCGCTAACATGGGATTCGGTATCTGTGGATTCGCTAACACTGTTGATACTTTGTCAGCAATCAAATACGCTACTGTTAAACCAATCCGTGACGAAGATGGCTACATCTACGATTACGAAACAATCGGTGAATACCCACGTTGGGGTGAAGATGACCCACGTTCTAACGAATTGGCAGAATGGTTGATCGAAGCTTACACTACTCGTCTTCGCAGCCACAAACTTTACAAGAATGCAGAAGCTACAGTTTCACTTTTGACTATCACTTCTAACGTTGCTTACTCTAAACAAACTGGTAACTCACCAGTCCACAAAGGGGTATACCTCAACGAAGATGGTTCTGTGAACACAAGCAAATTGGAATTCTTCTCACCAGGTGCTAACCCATCTAACAAAGCTAAAGGTGGATGGTTGCAAAACTTGAACTCACTTGCTAGCCTTGACTTTGGTTACGCAGCTGACGGTATCTCACTCACTACTCAAGTGTCACCTCGTGCTCTTGGTAAAACTCGTGACGAACAAGTAGACAACTTGGTAACTATCCTTGATGGATACTTCGAAAACGGTGGACAACACGTTAACTTGAACGTTATGGACTTGTCAGACGTTTACGAAAAGATCATGAGCGGTGAAGACGTTATCGTTCGTATCTCTGGATACTGTGTAAACACTAAATACCTCACTCCAGAACAAAAAACTGAATTGACACAACGTGTCTTCCACGAAGTTCTTTCTATGGATGATGCATTGAGCTAAGATTCAAATAGATTTTTCAAACCAGTCGGAAACGGCTGGTTTTTTCTTGTCCTGTCTTGACTAAATCCGTGGTAACACTAGTACAAATCAGTGAAATTTTTGATATAATGGAAGCAATCTATTAACAGAACAGGAAGAACAATGGAAGCGTCTAAAGATATGGACCGCGTGATTGATGTCCTCATGTTGGCAGGAACCCTCCTTTTAGAGAGTGGTTCTGAAATCCATCGGGTGGAGGATACCATGATCCGGATTGCTCATTCTCAAGGAATCGATGATTGCAATGCCTTAGCGATGCCAGTCGCTATTTTCTTTTCAATCGAAAATGCCAATATCACGCGGATGAAGCGGATCCTGCGGACCAATTACAATATCGAGAAGGTCTGTGATGTCAATCAGATTTCTCGCCAATTAGTCTCTGGGCACATCAATCTCGAAGAAGCCTACCAAGCCTTGATCCAATTGAAGCAGAAGGCAGTCCCTTATACCAATCTACAGTTAACCATTGCGGCTACTCTAAGTGCTCCTTTTTTCTCCATTATGTTTGGCGGGAATTTTTATGATGCGATAGGAGCAGGTATTGCGACCGTCTTTGCCTATGCTTTCTCTCTAGTCGTTGAGAAATACGTGCGCATCCCTTTTGCCACTGCTTTTGCGGCAGCCTTTGTCTTTGGATTTTTAGCCCATATTTGGGCCCGCTATAGTGGTTTTCCTTCCAATACCGATCTCATAATTGCTGGTTGTGTCATGCCTTTCGTTCCTGGGATTGCCATGACCAATGCCGTCAGGGATCTGATGAACAACCACCTCAACTCTGGGATGAGTAAACTCTTTGAGACCCTGCTCATTACTCTTGCCCTTGGTGCCGGAACGACCGTCGCTCTTGTCCTTATGAAATAGAATCATGAATCTAATCGAATTTTTTTAATCCAAGCCGTGGCGAGTTTGATTGCCATCATTACCTTTTTTTAATCGTCCTCAACGTGCAACGTTCCATGCTACTCCCTGGAGGAATTTTAGGGATGGCTATTTGGTTGCTCTACTATATCTTGAAAGGACCTACCAATGTTATCATTGCGACTTTTATCGCCGCCATTGTCGGTTCTTGTATCAGTCAAATTTTAAGTATCATCTACAAGACGCCTGTCGTTGTCTTTATGCTAGCTATTCTCGCTCCCTTTGGTTCCTGGATATATTTCCTATCGGACCACCTCCTTCTTTGTTAGTGGCCAATATCAGCAAGCCGTGACCAGTGTGACCCTAGTTGTTATTCTGGCCTTGGTTATCTCTATCAGGGATGGCTAGCGGGTCTGTCGTCTTGAAACTCTACCATTCTTACCAACGCCATCAAAAAAGAAAAATGACCAATGCCAACTAGCATTGGTTTTTCAAAACTTATCTATGTAATCGCTTGCATTTTTGTTTAAAAGGAGTACAATGATAGTGAAAAAAACAAATCCTTTAAAGTATGTGAGGTACTGTATGATGGTAAACAAGTATATCAAGTATCTTCCTTGGGTGATTCTAGGAGCCTTCTCCTCCTATCTATCAGCGACTTACTATGCCCGCAGTTCATTTGACTTGTTCTATCTGACTTTGATCTTTCTGATTGCGGACATCGCTATACTCGTCTTCTACGAAAAAGTTCTAAGAGACAAATGCAAAGAACTCTTCATACGGGTTATGAGTAACCCTAAGAAAGATAAGCAAGCATAAGAGTTGAAAAGGCTGGGACAAAAGTCCTAGCCTCTCAATTGTTTTTGGATTGTCGAGCAAGACGCAGTGGTTGAGTGGGCTCTACTACGCTGATTTCATCAGCTTTTACAGCCCTACTCAACTGTGCGGAGGTGGGACGACGAAATCGAATTCTAACGAATTACCGATTTCTGTCCCACTCTCTTTTGTTTTTCGTCCTCTTTTTTTCAAAAAATCCCCTTGCCCAACTCGGTCCTAAGAATGATTTCCATTCTGTTCTGGCTTTTTCAAGGGAGTTTTGCTCTCAAATATGGTAAAATAGTAACGAAATATACTAGTAGATATCAAATTAAAAGAGGTTATTTATGACAATCGGTATTGATAAGATTGGATTTGCGACCAGCCAGTATGTCTTGCGCTTAAGTGAGCTAGCGGCTGCTCGAAATACTGATCCAGAAAAACTCAGTAAAGGGCTCTTATTGAAAGAACTAAGTATTGCCCCTATTACAGAGGATATCGTCACACTTGGAGCAAGTGCCAGCCATAGTATTTTAACCGAAGAAGAAAAAGAAGAAATCGATATGGTCATCCTGGCGACCGAGTCAGGAATTGATCAGAGTAAGGCTGCTGCTGTTTTCGTTCACGGTCTCCTAGGAATTCAACCCTTTGCTCGGAGCTTTGAAATGAAGGAAGCCTGCTATGCTGCAACGGCCGCTTTGGACTATGCTAAACTTCATGTTGAAAAATTCCCACAGAGCAAGGTCTTGGTCATTGCCAGCGATATTGCAAAATATGGGATCGACACCCCTGGAGAGCCGACTCAAGGAGCTGGATCTGTCGCTATGCTGGTGACGCAGAACCCACGTATCCTAGCCTTTAACGATGATAATGTAGCTCAGACCCGAGATGTCATGGATTTCTGGCGTCCCAACTATTCCAGCACACCCTTTGTCAATGGGATTTATTCGACCCAACAGTACTTGGATTGCTTGAAAACAACTTGGACAGAGTATCAAAAACGGACTGGCTTAACCTTGGATGATTTTGCGGCGGTCTGCTTCCACCTGCCTTATCCCAAGCTCGCCCTCAAGGGCTTAAAAAAGATTCTTGACAAGGGTCTTTCTCCTGAGAAACAAGCCCAATTGCAATACAATTTTGAACAATCCATTCTCTACAGCCAAAAGGTTGGGAATATCTATACGGGTTCCCTCTTCCTAGGTTTGCTTTCTCTCTTAGAGAATCAGCCTCAACTAGTGGCTGGCGACCGGATCGCCCTCTATGGATATGGAAGTGGCGCGGTCGCTGAGATTTTTAGTGCTCACTTAGTCGAAGGATTTGAGCAAATGCTCCATCCAAACCGTATGGCAGAATTGGATCAGCGAAAAGCTCTTACGATTGACGAATATGAGAAGATCTTCTTCGAAGAGGCACAATTAGATGCTGAAGGCAATCAAATCTTCCAAGGTTACCAAGATCAAACCTATGCCTTATCAGAAATCAACGAACACCAACGAACCTATGTAAAGGTAGAACACCATGGTTAAATTAACTGGTTTTTCAAAAGCAAGTCCAGCAGAGCGCATCGAGAAACTAGCTCAGGCCGGACTCCTTTCAGAAGAAGGTCTACAAACAGTAAGGGACAATGAAACATTGCCCCTTTCTCTTGCCAATGAAATGGTCGAAAATGTCCTCGGCACCTTGGCTTTACCCTTTGGTCTAGCTCCTGGCTTCCAGGTAGATGGTCAGGAAATCCAGGTCCCAATGGTGACGGAAGAACCTTCTGTCATCGCTGCTGCTTCTTACGCTGCTGGACTAATCAAGCGCTCAGGTGGGTTTCAGACCCAGGTTCACAAGCGTCAAATGATCGGTCAAGTGGCTCTCTATGACGTTAGCCATAAAGAAAAGGCCAGTCAGGCGATTACAGAAGCTAAAGAAGAACTGCTCCAACTGGCCAATCAAGCCTATCCTTCCATCGTTAAACGGGGAGGTGGGGCACGAGATCTCTGGACAGAGGTGAAAGGTGACTTTCTCATTTGCTACCTATCTGTCGATCCAAAAGAGGCCATGGGGGCTAACATGCTCAATACCATGTTGGAAGCCCTGGTCAACCCTTTAGAAGATTTATCCGAGGGCCAGGGATTAATGGCCATTCTGTCTAACCTAGCGACAGATGCCCTGGTCACGGCAAGTTGTCACATAGACTACCGCTTCCTCAGTCGCGAACCCAAGGAAGCGGCCGAAATCGCTCAAAAAATAGCTCTGGCCAGTCAATTGGCGGCTGTTGATCCTTATCGAGCAGCGACTCACAACAAGGGAATTTTTCAATGGTATCGATGCTGTCGTCTTGGCAACTGGGAATGACTGGCGGGCGATTGAAGCAGGCGGCCATACCTATGCTAGTCGATCTGGACAAGCTCAAGGACTATCTAGTTGGATAGCTCATCCAGATCAGCAAGCCCTAGAAGGTCAGCTGACCCTTCCTATGCCTATTGCTACCAAGGGAGGCTCCATCGGACTCAATCCAAGTGTTCAAGTGGCTCATGACCTGCTTGGAAATCCCGATGCCCAAACTCTTGCGCGGATTATTGTTTCCGTTGGCCTGGCTCAAAACTTTGCAGCGCTTAAGGCCTTGGTCAGCACCGGTATTCAGCATGGGCATATGAAACTCCAGGCTAAGTCACTCGCCCTACTTGCTGGCGCTAGTCCGTCAGAGGTAGCTCCAGTGGTCCAAGCCCTGCTAGAGGACAAGCCCTTTAATCTGGAAAAAGCCCAAGCTATTTTAGAGAACATTCGTCAAAGCAAGTAAAAATCCCTCCGTTTACACGGAGGGATTTTTGTTAGTTTCTTCAAGTTAATCATGGATGGAGGGGATTTGTTCATATCCTTCTTTTACACGACCATAAAGAAGATAGGGAACCTTTCTCAAATCGGCAAGTGTCTGACAAGAAAGAGCACACATGATCAGGCGTAAATCCTCTTTCCAAGCATTGACTTGGGCGATGACCTCTTCAATCGGCTGTGTCTCTACCAATTCTAAAATGGTCCGAGAAAGACCGACCCCCTTGGCTCCTAGAACCAGTGCCTTGATCATATCCAAGGGATGACGAACGCCACCAGAGGCGAGAACCTCGACCTGATCCATCAGTGGCTGAGCCCCAAGCAGGGCTTGGACTGTTGTTTGTCCCCAGTCATTGAGATAGGAACGATTGCCTCCCCGACGGTTTTCGATATAGGCAAAACTGGTCCCGCCTCTACCAGAGATATCAACGGTCCTGACACCTAATTCGATGGCTCTTTGGATAGTTCCGGCATCCATACCAAAACCGACCTCTTTTAGCACCAACGGCACAGGTAGATGCTTTGCATAGTCTGCTAAATGGTCTCGCCAGTTTCTAAAGCTTCGTTCCCCTTCGGGCATGAGAAGCTCCTGCATGAGGTTGACATGGAGTTGGAGAAAGAGAGGCTGGGTCTCCTCGATCGTCTGTAAGCCCAGTTCAAGCGGTTTGTCAATCCCAATATTGGTCGCAAAGAGAAGATCCGGATAAAGGTCCTTGACTCGATAGGAGCTGTCCTGGGGATCTTTTAAAGCTGCACTATAGGAACCCGTCACAAAGAGAATGCCACAGGCTTCTGCCACCTGGGCTAACTTCCGATTGATCTCTCCTCCCTTGGCACTGCCACCTGTCATGGCATTGATATAAAAAGGGTAGTCCCAGTCACGACCCGCAAAATGGGTCTTCAAATCCACCTCATCTAAATCGATAGTTGGTAAAGAGGAATGAATCAACTCAACCTCATCAAAGCTATTGTAACCTGGAGTTTGCTCCAAGGCCAAGCGAATATGTTCATCCTTTCGGTTGGTCGTCATACTCTCCCATCCTTTCTGAATATAATAAATCAATCCCTGCTTCTTGCCAGCGTCTGACGATTTCTTGGGCAGCAGCCTCCTCAAATGCGAGGGCGATTCCACAATCTCCTCCTCCAGCGCCACTGGATTTTGCAATGACCTCTAGTCCCTCCTCTGCCCTCTTTAATTGGGCCAGTTTTTTGGTATAAATCACCTCATTGAGAGATCGAAGTAAGTCGCTAGCCCGACTGATAGAAGACCAGGCCAAGTCTCGGTCTGCCTCTTGAAAGGCCACTAAGAGGTCTTGTACAGCCTGCTCCGTCCCCTCTAAGAAGACAGGATCAATAGCTGAACGAACCTGGTTAATCAAGTCTCTTGAAATAGCAGGTTCCTGGGTCCAGCCTACTAAAAAAGTATAGGACAACTGAGGGGCAAGAGGCTGGATTTCATATCCCCAATCCAGGGCTAAGACCTGGTTTAGATCTTGATCTTGTAATTGCTCAGCTAGCGCCCGTCTGTCAAAAGAGCGGTAGCTAACCAAGCTTTCATAGGCAATACAAGCTAGGTCTCCCATAGAGCCATTGTCTCCACGTCGAATCAAGACCAAACAGGCCAAACGAAAGAGCAAGTCTGCTGACAGGGGAAAATCATAAAGAGCTGCCATGGCTTTAAGGGTCAACAAGACCACACTGCCACTAGAGCCAATTCCGAATTTCTTACCCTCTCGCTCAAATTTCCCCTCAATACTTAAATCAAAGGGAGCAAGTGCCACTCCTTGTGACTGGAGGTAGGCGTTCATCAGATGCACGGTTTCTTGGATCAGGGCATAGTCCGCCTGCGGAGTCAAATCAACCGCAAAGGAAAACATGTCCGACTGAATCCGATAAGTAGATGCTGGTTGGATTTCTGCCTGCATGTAAATGGGAATAAACTGAATAATGGCTGTTTGTCCCGGGGTTAAGATAGAATATTCCCCAGCGATATACAGCTTCCCACCAGCTCGAACTTCTTTCTTATTCTTCATGAGATAGATCCTTGGTCTTAGAAACAATGATACGGTAGTCTTGTTCAAAAAGTGGAACTAACTGATCCAGATCCTCTTCTAGACAGAGAACCTTCACATTCGGTCCTGCATCCATGGTGAAGTAGCACCGTTTCCCTTCGTCTACGAAGAGAGCGCACAAACTCCATGGCCTCATAGCTCTTATCCGTCAAATAGGAAAAGGCTGGACTTGCAGTCTTGGTTGTAGAATGCATGAGAAGAGCATTCCGTTCGGTCAATTCCCCTACTTTTTCAAAGTCATTGTCCTTCAGGTAAGCCAGCATATCTTGGTAATCCTGAGCTGACTGGCGGATCCATTCTTGGAAATTGCTAGAGGTTTCCGTGCACCGCTTCATCCCTTCCCGGCTAGAAAGAATCTTTTGTTGGTCGTTTAACACCAACATAATCATCGCCAGTTTGAGGTCCGTTTCCACCTGGTAGATTGCTCCAGTATCCTTGTCCCAAGCCGCTAGAGGACCAAAGAAAGAACGAGAAGACGAACCGGAGGCAAACTTAGCCGCTTGAGCTTGTTCTGCCTGCGTCATCCCCAGTTGGTAATAGCGATTGCAGGCTTTTACCAAGGCAGATAAACCACTGGAACTAGAAGAAAGCCCTGCAGCTGTCGGCATGTTGTTGCTGGTATCAACCCGCACAAAGCCAGTCTCCCCTTCCGGTTTAAAGCGGTCGATGACTGCTCCAATCTTGGCCTGCTCCGCTTCATTTTGGAAGACCCCATCAATATAGAAAGCATGGGCCTTGGCCTCAGGACCTAAAGGACTGAGGCGCGTCTCTGTATACATATTTTCCAAGGTCAAGGAAATGGAACTAGTTGATGGCACCATGGCTTCACTGTTTTCCTTGCCCCAATACTTAATTATGGCGATATTGGCATACGATTTTACACTTATAGGCTTTCGATCCATAACTCCTCCACTCCTTTATTTCTTAGTTCTTTTGCGATGATTTCTGCTTGTTCCTGGTCTGCAGCAAGGGCAATGATACAACCACCGAGCCCACCACCGCTCATTTTGGCTCCCAAGGCTCCACTCGCTAAGGCCAGTTCCACCAATTGATCCGCTTCTGGACAACTCACTCCCACTGCCTGCAAATGTTGATGGCAGTCTGTTAAGATACGTCCCAAGGTGGGAGCATCTTTTTGAGCAAGGGCTTTTTCTGCTTGCTCGGTAAGGAGCCCGATTTCATGGAAACTAGCAAGAGCCGCTGTTCCCATATCTTTGACTTTCTGAATGGCTTCTTTGGTATGGCCATGGATACCTGTATCTGCAATGACCAGCTTGGCACCCAAATCAACTTCTAACTCACTAAAACCGACGTTGCGAATGAATTTAATCGGCTGATTACTTAGGCAAGTCTTGGCATCTAGCCCACTTGGATTCATATGGGCAATCATTTCTGCTCGATTAACCAAGATTTCCAAGGTTTCTTGACTCAAATCTCGCTTGAAGTAATCAAAGACCGCTCGAATTGCTGCGATACTGACAGCAGCCGAGGATCCCATCCCCCGCTGGGACTGGAATCATGGAGTCAATCCGGCAAGCGATAGCTGCCTCCTCAATCCCCAAATACTCTAAAGGAAGCGTAGACCGCCATCGATAAGCTGTCATTCTCAAAAAGGACCCACGGACGCTCCGCAGGTACAATCTGACAAGTAACCTGAATGTGAAGGAGGGGCAGGGCAATGGCTGGATAGCCATAAACAACCGCATGCTCTCCTATTAAAATAATCTTGCTATGTGCCTGGCCGACACCTATCGATTTCGTCATACGTCTCTCAGTTATCTTCATTCTTTTCTGCTATAGATTGCTAGATACAATCTTCTCTCCTTCCATTTTAATATAAATAAAGAAAAAAAGCGATGGCTAAACCACGCTTCTTTCTCCGTCTTAGGAAGGATTTTTTCCGGTTCCTTCCATTTCTCTTTTGATGAGCTCCATGAGTTGATTCCGATCCAGGATCCATTGGGCCCGCTCATCTTTTTCATAGGTCCGATTGGATAGGAAAATAGCTGCCAATTGGAGCTTGCGATTATAGAGAAGGAAGGTTCCTGTATAACCTGTATGGTCCAACCAGTCTCCTTCCAGATTCCAGGCCAGAGAGCGCATCTTCCCTTTTTCTAAAGCATAGTTCTGCGATAAAATCTCTGCAAAAGGATCCTGTAAGTAATGCTCCAGGAAAATTTCCATATCTCTAATGGTCGAAAACAGACCTGCACTTCCGGCATGGACTCCCAGTACACGCGCTTTCGGATCATGGACGACACCAGCTGGAACGCCACGAAGGGTTGGCACCGCTTGAGAAACCGGGCCAAAAGTAGTCTCCTTCATTTGCCAAGGTGCAAAGACTTTGCTCCTGAAAAATCTGGGCCAAATCCTGACCATACCACTTCTCCAGAAGAAAGCCCAACAAAAGAAAATTGACATCTGTATAGTGGAACTGGCGATTGTCCTTGAGCTTCAAACGGTGCAGGGCTTCTTTTAAGCCCTCAGCATCCAAGTCATCTCGTCTAGGGATGAAAGGATCCAGCCCAGAAGTATGGGTTAAAAGCTGACGGATGGTCACCTCTGCCTGCTCCATATCCGGATAGTGAGAAGCTAAGGGACGATCGATATCAATTTGCCCTTGTCGGACCAGAAAAGCAAGAACCGTTCCAACTCCGACGACCTTACTCACACTGGCTAAATCATAGGTCAAGCCAGGAATAACTGGCTCTTGCTTGTCTGGATCAGCTAGTCCCAAGTAATACTCCTGCCAGCTTCCTTTCTGATAGAGCGCAAGAGAGGCACCTGGGTAGATGCCTGCTCCTATTTGCTCTTGAATTTTTTGGATGATTTTTTCCATTTTTCTTCACTCATTTCAATCAGCCAAAGACTTGCTTAGGCTTCGAACCACCATTCAATCTTGCTTGGATCCTCAACCAAGACAAATTGTTGCCTTTTTGGTACAAAAGTCACCTGATCTCCAAAGCAAGAGGCCACTTCACTTGCTACAAATGGCTCTAGAATGACCTTGACCTGACAAAGGTCCCAAGTCTGTCCATTTAGCTAGTGTGAGGTCCGGACCATCTGATGCTTCTAAGTCTAAATACTCTTCTAAGCCAGGTAGTTGTTGATAGAAAGCTGTAGAAGTCTCTACATTAGGTACACGAAGAACTATCTTTTCTACGAAAAACTCCGTCAAGGTTGTAAACTCTTCATTCGCTTGAAAATCTGGAACTTCCTCAATTTCAGTTAAACTGTCCACTTGCTCTTCCGCATGGAGCAAGATACGATCTCCTTCTGGCGAAAGGGCTTCAAAGGCATAGCCATTTTTTCCTTTAAAGAGGCGATCAACTTGATGTCCACGAGCCAGAAGCCACTCAATTTCTTGTGGGTTGGTCACGCGAATCTTTAAGCAAGCCAGGCGTTTTGGGCCCTCCACCTTGCGGGTTCTCATACTAGGGGATTCCTCTAAATAGAGGCGATCTGTCTTCGATTGATCTCCAAGGGATAATAAAGCCCCATCTTCCAACAGGGTTTTCATTCCTAAGACCTTTTCAAAAAAATTCTTGATTGACATTTCGATTGTTTGTTTTTTTAATACGGGTGAAATACTACTAATCTTATTTATGCACATAATTCCTCCAAGTCTTTTTATATTTTAAAAGATTTTTCTTTTTTACAAGAAATCTTGTGCAAAAAGACAGATTTTCTCAAAAATTTATGAAATCTGTCTTTCTTTTCTTAATATACTGTTCGTGTATGGACCCGCCCGTTTGGAGCTTCAAATTCGTATTCTAAGTAATCCTGATAGGGTCCCTGGTGCAATCACTCCACGCACATCTAATACAGCCGTTCCCTGCCTGTCCCACAATGGAATCTGCTAACAGGCGACAATTAGTAGACAGAACAAAGTAAGATTTAAAACGCGAAGAAGTAAATTTATATAGCTCAGCCCCTAAATCATATTTCAATTTGTAAGCGTAGGTCGGCTGACCGTCTTCCAGTAACCTCCTAGGTGGATCCCAAGGTTCTAACAACTGATCAATTTCAGCTAGACGCTTCTCTACTGCCTGATTCTCTTCTTCGGTAAGGGATAGGCTGTAGCCAAACAGCGTCTTTTTGACTCTCTTTTTACATAGTTCGATGTATGGTTCCTTATCCACTTTAAACAGTACGCCATCCCCAATCGTCCCAAATAGACGCTCTGAAAAAGGGATCGTAACTTCCGTAAGAAATGACCTTCCCCTGATAACAAATATCTACATGCCCAATCGCTCCAAATAAGTTGCTGTCAGAAGTATGAACCAAAATTTCTAATTCCCTTGCCTCTTCTTCTTTTTTCACCAATCGATAAGGGCCTGTGTGTCCCGCCGAGCTCCCTTTTTGAAGAAACTGGTTAAACCGTTTTTAACTCCTTAGCAGGGATAAAAGGCTGCAAAAGATAACCGGTAGGCTAATACGAAAGCGACGTTTTAACTCTTGGCCTTGTTGGTCTTTGTCAAATAAAATACCATCTCGAATATTAGAAATCCCCAACAAGACCAGATAAGCCCCCAAGAGGATAAATTGGAAGTGCCCATCTGAACCAGGTTCCAAGACAGTTGCTAGACCAATCCCACCGTTTAAAAGCGCATCCCATAAATAGAGCCAGCCTCCTTTTTACCCGATTGGCCTTATAAAGCCAAAATGTGATCCCATAGACAATGGCACTCCCCAACTGATATGCCCCTAAACAAATCACAACTAAGTTTACGGGCAGACTACTCAGTCGATTCAACCAGATCAACGCAAGTGAAAGAAAAATAAACCAAATAGAGTGGCTATAGGAAATAGACTTGCTACGTAACAAAAAGCGAAGAAGAAAGCTTCCTAGTCCATCAACTAAAAAGTAAATGGCTAATAGATCCAAGGAAAATTTTGTGAAACCAACACCGTTTCGAAAAATGAGGATCCCAAAAAAATGACGGCAAGAACCCCCAAACAATAAAGTCCGTCTTCTTGCAACTTCTTCAACAGATAATTTTTCTCACCATGACACCCTCCTTCAGAGATCAAAGGTCTTTAGACAAATACTATTTTTATCACGTATAATATAAGAAGTAAAGAAACAGTGAAGCTGATAAAAAGGAGCATCCTATGAAATTCAATCAATATAGCTATCTACCAGTCGACCAAGCAGACATTCTAAAGGAACTGAAAAGAAATCGGGTTTGACCTTCCCCTTCATCTTACAGAGAAAAGAACTGTTTGAATGGTTTGTTCACAAGGTTTACTTTCACCTACAAAAATACAGATTATCCCTCTCTAACCTAGTGGCGGATGCTGAAAACAGATCTCCTGAGCTATTTCCAATCTGACCGCGAATGGTCTCCAAATATTTTTCTACACAGTGGCCCTCCAGTTGCTTGGTTTCCGCTATTTTATTGACTTTTGGAAGATACGGATAGCTTCTTAAAAGAAGTCCAAATTTCCGATTGAGTATGGAAACTTGGTTGAGAAACCTCTATCACCTCCTCAATACTCGAACAGTCAAAGGGAATTTACTAATTGAGCAGTTGGTCAGCGATGGCTTGATTCCTGAAGACAATCGCTACCACTTTTTTTCAACGGAAAAAGTCTAGCTACCTTTAACTGCCATGATGTGATTCGTGAGGTGGTCTATGTGGAAAGTCGAGTTGATAGCGACCAGGATGGCCTTCCAGATTTGATCAAGGTCAATATTATTCGCCCTCGCTATGAAGGAAAAATTCCAGCCGTCATGACTGCCAGCCCTTATCACCAAGGAACCAATGACAAGGCCAGTGACAAGGCTCTCTATAATATGAATGTGGACCTCGAGGTCAAAAGAACCTCATACCATCCAAGTAGAAGAACCTCAATTAGAATTGGTGGATCCTGTCGGTTCAGCCCAACTAGTCTCTGAGACCGAAGAAACCCTCACTCATATCAACAGCAGTTATACTCTCAATGACTACCTGCTCGCTCGTGGCTTTGCCAATCTCTACGTCTCCGGTCTTGGAACCAAGGATTCCCAAGGCTTGATGACTAACGGGGATTACCGCCAAATCGAGGCCTATAAAAATGTCATCGACTGGCTCAATGGTCGTTGCCGGGCCTTTCACAGACCACAGTCGCCAACGCCAAAGTCAAGGCCGATTGGTCTAACGGCAAAGTTGCTACGACAGGCTTGTCCTACCTAGGGACCATGTCCAATGGACTGGCTACCACAGGGTGTCGATGGCCTAGAAGTTATCATCGCAGAAGCCGGTATCTCTTCTTGGTACAACTACTATCGCGAAAAACGGACTCGTGACGAGTCCTGGTGGCTATCCTGGAGAGGATTTTTGATTCGCTTGCTGAGTTGACTTATTCACGTGCCCTTCGGGCTGGAGACTATCTCCGCCACCATGCAGCCCATCTAGCGGATTTGGAACGGCTTAAAGAGCAAATAGATCGCAAAACAGGGGACTACAACCAATTCTGGCATGACCGCAACTATCTCCTTCAGGCAGACAAAGTCAAGGCAGAGGTCGTCTTCACCCATGGTTCCCAAGACTGGAATGTCAAGCCCCTCCATGTATACCAAATGTTCCAAGCCCTTCCAGCCAACATCAAGAAACACCTCTTCTATCACAATGGAGCCCATGTCTATCTCAACAACTGGCAGTCCATTGACTTCCGTGAGAGTATGAATGCCCTCCTCTCTAAAAAATTACTGGGCTATGATTCAAGCTATGAATTGCCTACTGTCATCTGGCAGGACAATACAGGAGAACAAAGTTGGACTTCCTTGGAAGACTTTGGCAATCAAACAGCCCAGCGGACCTTCTCGCTGGGAGATGGTGAGAAAGTCATCCAAAACCGCTATGCGACAGAAGATTATGAGCGCTATGGCAAAGGCCTATCCAACCTTTCCTAACTGATCTTTACCAAGATAAGGCCCAACAAGTGACCATCGATCTTCCGATCGCAGAAGACCTTCACCTCAACGGAAAGGCTCGCCTTCACCTGCGGCTCCAATCTAGCACAAACAAAGGCCTGCTTTCAGCCCAACTCTTAGAGCTTGGAAACAAGAAATACCTCCAACCCTATCCAGCTGTCCTATCCGTCCGCACCCTTGATAACGGTCGCTACCATATGCTGAGACAATTTGACCGAGTTGCCATTTAAGGAAGCCGGTCAACGGGTGATTACAAAGGGCTATCTCAACCTTCAAAACCGTCATGATCTCTTACAAGTCGAACCTGTAACCCCTGGAGAATGGATGGAATTCGACTTTGAACTCCAACCAACCATCTACAAACTGGAGAAAAGGGACCACTCTTCGTCTCGTCCTTTATACAACCGACTTCGAGATCACTGTCCGCGACCAAACGGACTACCAACTCACCATTGATCTGGCCAACTCCAGCTTAACCCTTCCTGAGATGGATTAAGAATTTCATGCTTTTTTCCTTGTCGTCCCTTCCCTTGCTTGATTTGACAGCCTTGCCTACTTATGATAATATCTAAGAGAGTATTTCATAGAAAAAGAGTTTAGAGGATATTATGGCTATCGAAAAAACAGTCAGCGAAATTGCTGAAATTCTAGGAGTTAGTCGCCAAGCGGTCAACAACCGTGTTAAGGCCCTAGATCCTGAAGATACAGAAAAAAATGATAAGGGAGTTACCGTCGTAACCCGTAGTGGCTTGATCAAGCTAGAAGAAATCTACAAAAAGACCATCTTTGAAGACGAGCCTGTCAGTGATGATGTGAAACAGCGTGAATTGATGGAAATTTTGGTAGATGAAAAAAATGCCGAAATCGTCCGTCTCTACGAACAACTAAAAAGCAAAAGACGACCAGCTAAAAATCCAAAAGATGAGCAATTAGCTAAAAAGGATGAGCAGTTGCGTGTCAAAGATGTTCAGATTGCTGAAAAAGACAAACAGCTCGACCAACAACAACAGCTAACCCTTCAGGCTATGAATGACCGTGAAACATTGAAATTAGAATTAGATCAAGCCAATGAAAAGGTTCAAGAACAAGAGAGTAAAGGCTTCTGGAGACGCGTCTTTGGTCGCTAAAAACTGACTTCGGTCAGTTTTTTCTATGCCTTTGCCTCCCCTCAATAATTAGAAAATCCAAAAACACCCAATAGATGAAGGAGTTCCCTTGAAAGAATTAAGCCACTATGTCTCCTTTGATTTAGAATTTAATCAATTTGAAGGAAAGTACCACATTATCCAAGTTTCTGCTGTCCGCTTTGCAGATGGCCAAGAAGTTGCCCACTATGATTCCTATGCCTATACGGATAAACCACTAAAGAGCTTTATCAATGGCCTCACCGGGATAACATCTGATAAAATCCTCCAAGCTCCCCCACTCGAGCAAGTCCTAGCGGAGTTTCGAGATTTTGTTGCAGATAGTCCCCTCATTGGATACAATGCCATCAAGAGTGACCTCCCTATCCTAGCGGAAAATGGGCTAGAGTTCACAGACCAATATGCTGTTGATGTCTTTGAAGAAGCTTCTAAACGCCGCCCTTCTGACCTCCATGGGATTAAAAACTTGCAGCTCCATACAGTTGCTCAGTTTTTAGGAGCAGCAGGAAAATCGCATGATAGTCTAGAAGATGCCCGGATGACTGCCCTTGTTTATGAAGCCTTTCTCGAATCAGACCGAGCCCGGCAACTCCTAACCGAACAAGAATCCTTTTCTACCTCTCCTTTTGGTGGATTGGACCTCTCCAATTTTTTTAACGACTAAAAAAACCTCTATCATCTGATAGAGGTTTTCTCTGTATGCTTAGAATGGTAATTTACCAGCAAAAGCTCCCAATTTTTTCTTGGTTGCTGCATCAATTTCTTCGATGGCCGCATTGATAGCTTGAACAGTCATATCAGAAAGAGTTTCTGTATCTTCTGGGTCCACGACTGCCGGGTTAAATTCGATGGATACCACCTTTTTATCACCTGTCAAGGTAGCAACGACCAAGTCCTGAGCGGATTTGCCAACAAATTGAGAAGCCGCCAATTCTGCCTGACTTTGTTCCATTTGTTTCTGAAGCTTTTGTGCTTGCTTCATCATATTTTGCATATTCATCATAAGATTTTCTAGATTCCTTTCGTATCAAGGGTTTAGGCCCTCTTGTTTAGTTTTTACTGCCCACTTCTGCCCATTTTCTAGCTAGATGGGAACTTCCCTTCTATTATAGCATGTTTTTCTTCTCCGAAAAAGGTAGAATCTTGATTATTTACCTGGCCGTTGAACAATTTTATCTGCCTTCCCCAGTATCTTTAAATAACCTTATTGAATTCGCTCTTGCATAAAGTTGAATGAACTATTTAGGAATTTTCTTCGTACCCGTTCAGGAACATCTCCTTATTTATCCATGAAAAATGAACCAAATAGGTGCTAAAAGCGACCAAATAGATTTTTCCCCTTTTTACTTCAGAAACCTATATACTAGTCATGACTAAAAGTCAGAATACTCTGGAAAGACTGGTTGGTCAATTTAAACAACTGAAAAGGAAGCACACTATGATCTATGTGATTGAATACAATTATCCCTCCCAGCTGTTAGTCGAGCATATTAATAACTATCTGGAAAAAAAGCGGGTCCGCAATCTACCAGTGAAACTCGTCTATAATGGGAATATCGCCTATATCGATTATGACTTAAAAAACATTTACTTCTTTTCCTGTCATGGAGACTCTGGAATTAATGCCTATAAAGAACTCGAACGTATTCGGAGAAATGATCCCTATGGACGCATTATTGTCCATTCAAACAAGGTGGACGGACGCAGGCTCATGGACCACAAATTACAAGTCTATGGCTTGATGGAGCGGAGTATCAGTGACTATGGAAAGCCAGAAGTCTATTTTGAAGAGCTCGATTTTTTACTAGGAGACCTTTACGAAGAACTCTGGGAAATGGCTGCAGAAGCCAAATATGCTGCTGGTAAGAAACCAAACCAGCTCTTCCCGCGCTGGGGACCTCAAATCGGAATTTACCCACCTAAGCGTTATTCCATCCACCTCCGTCAAAATCCGGACGAAGACGATTAAACAATCAAAAGTGGAGCCTGGGGACAGGGTCCATTTTTTTATGTTACAATGAACTGGAAATGAAAATGAGACAAGAAAAAGGAGACCTTATGAACCACTATGATACCATTGTCATTGGAGGAGGACCTGCCGGCATGATGGCTACTATCTCCAGTTCCTTCTACGGACAAACAACCCTCCTGTTGGAAAAAGAACCGCAAGCTAGGGAAAAACTAGCTGGGACTGGTGGAGGTCGATGTAATGTGACCAACAATGGAAGCCTAGACGATCTCCTAGCAGGAATTCCAGGAAACGGACGCTTCCTTTACAGTGTCTTTTCTCAATTTGACAACCAAGATATCGTCCGCTTCTTCACAGAAAAACGGGGTCAAACTCAAGGTTGAAGACCATGGTCGTGTCTTTCCAGCTTCAGATCGTTCCCAAACGATTATTCAAGCTCTGACAGATAAGATTGCCGAGCTCGGCGGTCAAGTCCGCTGCCAGGTGGAGGTGACCTCTGTGAAGAAAATTGACGGACAATTTGTCATCAAATCAAAAGATGAGACCTGGACTGCAGACCGCTTGATTGTGACAACTGGTGGAAAGTCCTACCCTTCGACGGGCTCTACCGGCTTTGGCCACGATATCGCCCGTCACTTCCAGCACACTATTACGGATCTAGAAGCTGCTGAAAGCCCCCTTCTCACAGATTTCCCCCACAAGGCCCTTCAAGGGATTTCCTTAGACGATGTGACCCTCCACTATGGCAAACACCACATTACCCATGACCTCATCTTTACCCACTTTGGCTTGTCTGGCCCGGCTGCCCTTCGCATGTCAAGCTTTGTCAAGGGGGGAGAGATCCTTACGCTGGACAGTGTCCCTCACTATTCTAAGGAAGAACTCACAGAAATCCTAGAGAAAAAAATCGTGAGAAGTCCTTAAAGAATGTTCTGAAAGGCCTATCTGCCAGAACGCCTGGCTGAGTTTTTTTGCTCAGGATCTTCCCTGAAAAGGTGAAACAACTCTCTCCTAAAGAAATCGATGTAGTACTAGAGAAAGTAAAAGGAACTCCCAATCCCTATAACAGGGAAGATGTCCTAGCCAAATCCTTTTGTAACCAAAGGTGGCGTCAGCCTTAAGGAAATCAATCCCAAAACCTTAGAAAGTAAGTTGGTCCCTGGCCTTCATTTTGCTGGGGAGGTCTTGGATATCAATGCCCATACAGGAGGATTTAATATTACAGCTGCTCTCTGTACTGGTTGGGTGGCAGGAAGTCTGCATTATGATTAAATATCAAAGGTTGTGAAAAATGAACAGAAGAGAGTCAGTTGAATTTGTCAACATGTGCATGATTAAAAATGGGGACAAGGTTCTGGTTCAAGATCGAGTTAGTCCTGACTGGCCTGGCATTACTTTTTTCCTGGCGGACATGTTGAACGTGGCGAATCCTTTGTCGCTGCGGTCATTCGTGAAGTGAGAGAAGAAACGGGTCTAACCATTTCTAAACCCCAACTCTGTGGTATCAAGGACTGGTACGATGATGAGGATTACCGTTATGTCGTCCTTTTTTACAAGACCGAACACTTTACTGGTGAGCTCCAGTCTTCAGACGAAGGAAAGGTCTGGTGGGAAGAATTTGAAAAATCTATCTCATCTAAAAACTTGCAACCAATGATATGTCTGATATGCTTCGTGTTTTTTTGGAAGATGATCTCAGTGAATTCTTCTACTATAAAGACGGTGACGACTGGCTTTATGATTTAAAATAGCAAATAGTCGGCGGAGAGTCCTCCGTCGATTATTTGCTCTGTTTTTCAACATAGTGGGCAATCACATCTGATGTGTACTGGGCTGTTCCAGGTCCAAATTTATCAATATTTTCCTTGAACTCAGGGTTATAGACGTATCCTTTACCGATATGTCCGAAGACTTCAATAGAGCAGTCAAATCCATAAGTACGAATGGCTTGCAAGAGCTTGGTGCTTGCTCTTGGTTTTCAATTGCTGTTGCAGGTAAACCAGCTTGAAGATTTTTGTGCTAAAGTTTGAAAGACTTGGTTAAAAGGCGACTGTAGACTCATCTTCACGACCTTTTTGGCGTTCGAGGGCTTGATCCATGACTTCTTGGCCATACTTCTCCACCGCTTCTTGCTGGTATTTTTGATGATCTTGATAGCTAAATCCAGTGAATTTTTCCTCAATGGTCATTTTTCTTTCTCCTTTTTGTTCTTGAATCGTTTTTTGCAAGGTGGAAATCAAGGTATCCAGATGTTGCCTTTCTCGAGTTAGATAGTCCAACTGCCTAGTCAAATGGGGCAATAAATCTATTCTTTCTTCCTTTAATAGCTCTGCTATTTTTCTCTAAAGAAAACCCTAGATATTTGTAGTAAAGAATGACCTGAAGGCGTTCCAAATCCTCTTGACTGTAAGTTCGATAGCCGTTTTCCGACTTTAAGGGGACCAAGAGTCCTATCTTGTCATAGTGGTGCAGGGTCTTGACAGAGACACCTGAAAGCTGCGCAGCTTCTTTTATTTGGTACATGATTTGCTCCTTACAATGATAGTATACCCCCTCCCCTTAGGTTAGAGTCAAGTGTTTTTGCGAAAATTTTTAACTTTTTGAGAAAACTATAAAAACATGAAAACCGCTTTCTTGACAGTCTTTAAAAATCATGATAGGATAATCAAGTCTATCAATCACACAGAAGGCTCCTAAAGAGCCATTGAGAGAAGGCTATTTGACAACTCAAGTAGCCTTTTCTTATTTAAAAATAGATCGGAGTTTTAAAGATGTCTGAAAAATCTCAATGGGGTTCCAAAATTGGCTTCATCCTAGCCTCTGCAGGTTCTGCAATTGGCCTTGGGGCTGTTTGGAAGTTTCCCTATATGACCGCTGCTAATGGAGGCGGAAGTTTCCTTCTTATTTTTTTGATAGCAACTCTACTTATCGGCTTCCCTCTCTTACTGGCTGAATTTACTCTAGGACGTGCAGCTGGTGTTTCTGCCATTAAGACCTTTGGAAAACTCGGTGGCCGTCGCCTTTATGATGGGATCGGTTGGATCGGTGCCTTTGCCCTGTTCATCCTCCTCTCCTTCTACAGTGTCATCGGTGGCTGGATCCTGATTTATTTAGGGAGTTGCCTTGGGAGAGTTATTCCAACTTCTTCAGTTAGCGACTACACCCAGCTCTTTGGGGAGATTATTTCAAATCCCTGGTTGGCTCTAGGAGCCCAGGCCATCTTCATCTTCCTCAATGTCTTGATTGTTTCCAAAGGGGGTAGAGCAAAGGGATTGAAAAAGGCCTCAAAATTCATGATGCCTCTCCTCTTCATTATTTTCTTAGTCATGATTGGTCGTTCCTTGACCTTACCTGGCGCTTGGGAGGGAGTTAGCTATTTCCTCAAGCCAGACTTCTCCAAGATGACCAGCCAAGGTCTACTCTATGCCTTTGGGGCAATCGTTTTTCGCCCTCTCCCTAGGGGTGACGGCCATGTTGACCCTATGCTTCCTATTTGGACAAGGACACTGACCTGGTCCAATCCGGGATTTCCGTCGTCTTCATGAATATCGCCGTTTCCATCATGGCGGGCTTAGCGATCTTCCCAGCTATGTCAGCCTTTCAAATCCCTTCTACTAGTGGACCTGGGCCTCCTCTTTGTAGTCCTTCCACAAGTCTTTGACAAGATGCCTTTTGGAACCCTCTTCTACCTGCTTTTCCTGCTCCTCTTCCTCTTTTGCGACCATTACCTCATCCGTCGTCATGTTAGAGATTAATGTCGGGAACGTCACCAACCAAAACAATAAAACAGCGGGCTAAATGGAGCCAGATCATTGGCCTTCTGACCTTTATCTTTGGGATTCCCATCTGCCCTTTCCTATGGCAGTGCTCTCTAAATGGACCCTCTTTGGAAAATCCTTCTTTGATTGTATGGACTTTTTTTGGTTTCCAACCTCCTCATGCCTTTTGGGAGCTCTCTGCCTCTCTCTATTTACAGGCTATATCTTTGATCAAGTCCCTAGCCCAAGAAGAACTCAAGGTGGGAGAAGAGAAAACCAAAGCGCTTCTTCTTCAAGCTCTGGGATTTTTCTTGCTTCGCTTTGTGATTCCAATCGTCATCCTCATTGTCTTTATTACACAATTTATCTAAAACAAAATCCACGAACCCTCTAGGGATTCGTGGATTTTTCATTTATTTTTGTAAGGGAAACACGGAAATCATTGTATTTGCTGTAATCAAAGTCTTCATTAAGCCCTGTTACAAATACAATTGGTGTATAATGGCCCTCTTCCAAAATGAAACCGGCTTTTTACCTTAGCATTGGCTCCCCAAGTCCAGCAATCCCTGGAAGAAGAGCATCAAAAAGCTCCTGGTTCGTCTGTTTCCCAGTAATAGACATTACCAGAAGCTTGAACTGCCTTGGCTCTAGCTGTTGCAGTACGAATTGGGTTCACATCAGCTTGATAAAAGTTTGCTGTCGTAGTGACTGTTCCGTCCGCAGACCACGGTCATTTGGACATCTTTTGGCAATTTCAGTTGTTCCAGTCCAAGTCCCTACCAGCTCTTCTGGAACCATTTGAGTTGAAGCTGGAGAGCCTTGTCATCATTTGTCGTGCCAGATGCTGTAGCAGTTTGACTTGAGTTTACTGCCTCTTCTGAACTCGCTTTCAGTTGTTTTTGTGTTCTTCTTTTCTAGAAGACTGATTTGTTTTTTTCTGACTAGACGACATTGAAGTCTGTGTTTCTTTTGCAGAAGAGTTGTTCTCTTCTTTTTTTGAACCACAGGCTACGAGTAGGCTTGCAGAAGTTAATCCTAAAAAGTGCTAAACTTGTCCATTTTTTTCATCATGATGATACCCTCACTAAAATTTGATAATAGCTATTATATTACAATATTACACAATGTCAAGTTTTTTTGAAATATTTTTTTGTAATATTTGCAACAAATAGTAATCTGTCTAAAAAAATTCAGGAGATTCGGGGATTCAGGCGACAAGCAATCGGAAGAGGGCAACCAAGACAATCCCGAATAGAACCGTTCCCATTAGGTTTTTTTGTAGCGAAAGGCTACCATCATGGTCGGAATGGTTGCGACCAGATCTACCCATCGAACTTGAGGGAGCTGGCCCGGTTTCCCCTCTACTAGACTGGAAAGGATCAGGGCAAAAATAATGGCAATGGGAAGGTATTTTAGAAAACGCAGAACTGGATCTGGCAGCCCCCGGTATTTGACCAAAACGAAGGGCAGAATACGTGGAATCCAGGTGACCACTGCGGACATCAAAATAACCAAGAAAATCCAACTATTCACGCGCATCACACATCACCCCCACGAAACAACCTGTTAAAGTAGCCACTAAAACGGCCAAGGATTGGGTCAAAAAGAAGGTCAAAAGGAAAAAGCTAAGAGCTACTGCACCTAAAGACAAGGAGCATGGTTGTCATCTTTTCCGTCAAACGCATGCCCTTGAAACTGACCAGCAAAAATCCCAATAAACATGGCAACTAGTGCAAAGTCCAGGCCGAAGGCACTAGGATTAGGTAAGAGCGAACCCCAGCGCTGTCCCCAAAAATGGTTGATGAGCCCCTAGGCTAAATAACCGACCACGTTATTGCCATGCATCCAGGGAACAGTGATCCGGTCATTTTTCAATTTTTTTCGCTTAAATAAACCCCGTAACTTTCATCTGTCAACAAACTACCAATTCCAATATTATGGACCAGGCTAGCCTCCTTAAAAATCAGGGGAGGTATGGAGACTCATAAGCATATTACGCAAATTGATGAAAAAGACGGTTAAGGTAATATTCATAATGGACGAATGAACCGCAATCAAAGAGATCATGGCAAACTGAGAAGCCCCTGCGTAAACCAAGAGACTCATCAAGCCCATTTCTAAAGGCGAGAGATAGGGCGATGCCACCACACCACAGGCTAAGCCAATACTGATATAACCCTAGAGGCTGTCGGAAGAGCATCTCTGACCCCCTGCTGAAAAATTCTTCTCCACTCTTTCTTCCTTTCTTTTTTTGATGCTATCTATTATAACAAAAAAAGGACGGGAATCGTCCTCCCGTCGTTTATGTTCGTTTTTTAACTAATCTAAGTTCTCTTCTATCGGAGCAAAAGCCAGACTTGGCTTGGCATTGAGATCTAAGCTAGCAAAATTTCCCTTATTCCATTCGCTGACACTGGCATAGGCAATCATCCCTGCATTGTCACCGCAGAGGCGCAGAGGAGGAATGATGACCTTAACATCTGTGATCTCAGAAGCCAGGCGTTCACGAAGACCTTGATTGGTCATGACTCCTCCCAGCCACCACCAGGGTTTTAACCGGGTATCTTTCTAGGGCTTTTTTTGTCTTGGCCATCAAGATATCCATCACCGCAGCTTGGAAGGAAGCCGATAGATCTTCCTTAGACAGACTCTCGCCTTTTTGCTCGGCATTGTGGTGGAGATTGATAAAGGCAGACTTCAAACCTGAGAATGAGAACTCCAGATTGTCTTCCTTAATCATGGCGCGTGGGAAATCGTAGATATCCTGACCCTTATGCGCCAACTCGTCAATCTCGCGACCGGCTGGATAGGTCAAGCCCATGACGCGGCCGACCTTATCATAGGCCTCACCAACCGCATCATCACGCGTTTCCCCAACAATCTTGTAATCACCAGCCTCCGAAACGTAGACCAACTCGGTGTGCCCTCCGCTGACCAGCAAGGCCAAGAGCGGAAATTCTAAAGGCTCGACGCTTTGAGCGACCATCAAGTGGCCAGCCATATGATTGACAGGAATCAAAAGGAATCCCATGGGCCCATGCAAAGGCCTTGGCTGCAGCAAAGACCGACCAAAAGAGCTCCAACCAGACCTGGTCCGTAGGTCACCGCAACCGCTGTGACTTCTTCTTCTGTAATGCCCGCTTCTTCTAGCGCTTCCTCGATACAGGCTGTAATGACTTCGACATGGTGCCGACTGGCAACTTCTGGAACCACTCCCCCGAAGCGTTTATGGCTTTCAATTTGGCTGGCAATGACATTGGACAAGAGCTCTGTGTCGTTCTTTAAAACGGCGACACTGGTCTCATCACAAGATGTTTCAAATGCCAAAATATATCTATCCTTCATTTGCTTCCCTTTTTCATCATAATAGCGTCTTCGGTAGGTGCATGATAATACCCTTTCCGGCAACCAATTTCTTTAAATCCTTGTTTTTGATAGAGAGTCCGAGCTGGAGCATTTCCTTCTCTCACCTCTAAAAAGACCTCTTTCTCCTGAGAAACAGTTTCTAGTAGCTGACCAGCAATCCCGCGACCCTTGCCACTCTTTTCGAACAGCAATTTGGACGACCTCTAGCTCATAGAGATTTTCTTGCATGGCCAAGAAGCCGACCAATTCTTCCCCACTATAGGCGAAGGCATACCAGTTTTGAGATTGACCAAGATCTGCTAGGACTTGCTCCAAGGTCCAAGGACTTTGTCCATAGACATCGTCTAAGATTTCTACCAACTGAGGGGCTACGTCTAATCGCCCCGCTTCCTTCTCAATTCGGATCATAGGCGTTTGATGTAGGACTGACCGGACTCTTGATGGTCCTTGAGCCAGTTTTTCCTCAGCTTCTACGCGCTTGAGGTAGTTGGGCACAAAACCATGGACGGAGACAGCTTCTTTTGTAAGTCCTAGTCGACCAATCCGTACCGCATCCGGTAGGGTTTCTACCATCTGAGCATGTGGCAAGGCTTCTTGTATCTGCTCACGAAAGGCTTCCACTTCCCCAAGGAAGGTCACCTTTTCAGCTCCCTTTGCTCTTTCTAACACCGCTTCAAAAGAAAGGTGAGCCTCCGGGATAGACCAGCTGATCCTCTTGGTAAAAAGCCCGCATAGACATGGTTGCGCCGCGCATCCATTACTGGAATGGCTAGACCTTCTATCTCTTCTGGCACCAAGGCTAGTAAACTAGAGACTCCCACTAAATCGATCTTTAGCGTTTGAGCCAGGGTTTTAGCCGTTGCTACCGCAATCCGTAAGCCAGTATAGGATCCTGGGCCTTCTGCTACGACGATGCGGTCTAGATCCGTCGGTTTCCAATCAATGCTGGCCATCAAAAAAATTCAATGGCAGGCATTAAGGTAATACTGTGGTTTTTTTCTTGATCGTCAGCGTCAACTCTGCTAATCAGTTTTTCTTCCTCCAAAAGGGCAACGGATAGGGCCTTACTGGAGGTGTCGAAATGCTAATACTTTCATGTTTTTCTCCTCGTTGTCTGTCTCATATTATACTACAAATAGACGCCAAACGGTAGAGGAAGCTTTCCCCAGACTATGAAATCCCTCCTCACTTTTTCTGTTCCTATTCCCTTCTAAAAAAAGCGCTTCCTTCTGCTCTCAGAACCCGCTTGCTTCTTTTTCCTAAAGAGCTTATTTATGGTATAATGAATAATAATTGTATCGAATCAGGACAACAGAAAGTAAGAATAGAAGTCTCAGCTAGCTACTAGCTGTTTCTTTTTCTGCTACAGTCCGAACAAGTGAAAGGAACCGAAACGAAAATGATTTACAAAGTTTTTCTACCAAGAAACAAAAGAACGCAACCCTCGTCGTGAAACGACTCATGCCCTCTATCTCGATATTGATGCGAAGAATGAGTTAGAAGGACGCATTGAAGCTCGTCGCATCGTTGAAGAAAAATACATCATACAACATCGAATTTATCACCCTCTTGTCAGACCAACATCTAGAATATGAAAAAGAGTCTGGCGCATTTGAAATTACGGAGTTCTAATCCATGGCATATACCTTAAAACCTGAAGAAGTTGGTGTTTTCGCCATTGGAGGTCTTGGGGAAATCGGTAAAAATACCTATGGGATTGAATACCAAGACGAAATCATCATTGTGGATGCTGGGTATCAAGTTCCCTGAAGATGATTTGTTAGGGATTGATTACGTGATTCCTGACTATTCCTATATCGTTGAAAATATCGACCGTGTCAAAGGGGTCTTGATTACTCACGGACACGAAGACCATATCGGAGGAATTCCCTTCCTCTTGAAACAAGCCAATGTGCCAATCTATGCTGGACCTTTGGCCCTAGCCCTTATTCGTGGAAAATTGGAAGAGCATGGCCTCCTTCGTGGTGCCAAACTCTATGAAATCAACCAAAATACGGAGTTGACCTTTAAGCATATTAAAGCGACCTTCTTCCGTACGACCCACTCTATTCCAGAACCTTTGGGGATCGTTCTTCACACACCTCAAGGAAAAATTGTCTGCACGGGAGACTTTAAATTTGACTTCACACCTGTTGGTGAGCCGGCCGACCTTCACCGGATGGCAGCTCTAGGGGAGGAAGGCGTCCTCTGTCTGCTTTCTGACTCAACCAACGCGGAAGTCCCAACCTTTACCAACTCTGAAAAAGTCGTTGGCCAATCCATTATGAAGATTATTGAAGGCATTCATGGACGCATCATCTTTGCTTCCTTTGCATCCAACATCTTCCGTCTCCAACAGGCTGCAGATGCCGCTGTCAAAACTGGCCGCAAGATTGTTGTCTTTGGACGCTCGATGGAAAAAGCCATTGTCAACGGAATTGAGCTTGGCTATATCAAGGTACCACCTGGAACGATTATTGATCCAAGTGAAATCAAAGACTACCCGGCAAATGAAATCCTCATTATGTGTACAGGTAGCCAAGGGGAACCTATGGCGGCACTGTCTCGTATCGCTAACGGAACCCACCGCCAGGTGCAATTGCAACCGGGTGATACCGTTATCTTCTCATCTAGTCCAATTCCTGGGCAAATACAACTAGCGTCAACAACTGATCAACATCATCTCTGAAGCAGGAGTCGATGTCATCCACGGTAAGATTAACAACATCCATACCTCTGGACACGGTGGCCAACAAGAACAAAAAGCTCATGTTGCGCTTTGATCAAAGCCTCAAATACTTCATGCCTGTCCACGGTGAGTACCGCATGCAGAAAGATCCACGCTGGACTTGCGCGTGATTGCGGAGTAGAAAAAGGATAACATCTTTCATCATGAGCAACGGAGATGTCCTTGCCCTAACAGCCAACTCGGCTCGTATCGCAGGAAGCTTCAATGCTCAAGATATCTATGTCGACGGAAATCGCATCGGAGAAATCGGAGCTACTGTCCTTCGTGACCGCAAAGATTTATCGGAAGATGGAGTCGTCCTAGCTGTCGCAACAGTTGACTTCAAGTCGAAGATGATTTTAGCTGGACCAGATATTCTCAGCCGTGGCTTCATCTATATGAGAGAGTCCGGTGACCTAATCCGTGAAAGTCAACGCATCCTCTTCAATGCAATCCGAATCGCCTTGAAGAACAAAGATGCCAATATTCAAACCGTACACGGTGCTATTGTCAACGCCCTCCGTCCTTTCCTTTACGAAAGTACGGAACGAGAACCAATCATTATCCCTGATGATTTTTGACACCGGATGAAGATGATTAAAGAAACAGAAAAGGATGAGAACCTAGGCTCTCCCATCCATTTTTCTGTTTATCTGAAAAACATGAGCTAGAGAACATCACCCTAGCTCATCTTATATTTCTCAGCTTAGTAAAAGTCCAAATAGTTATCAATTTCCCATTGTGAAACAAAGGTTGCATAGCTTGCCCACTCGATGCGTTTGGCTTCTAAGAAGCTGGTATAGATATGTTCACCAAGAGCATCCTTAACTACTTCGTCTTCCGTCAAAGCTTTCAAAGCATTGTGAAGGGTAGATGGGAAGGTCAGTGATTCCAGCTTCTTTACGCTCTTCCGCTGTCATGATGTAAATATTTTCTTCGATCGGAGCGGGTGCTTCGATTTTGTTTTCAATCCCATGCAAACCAACTTCCAAAAGAACAGCCATAGCAATATAAGGATTGGCCATCGGATCTACTGAGCGCAATTCAAGGCGTGTTCCCATTCCACGAGTAGCAGGCACGCGCACCAATGGGTGAACGGTTACGTACCCTGCCCAAGCGATGTATACAGGAGCTTCATAAACCTGGCACCAAACGTTTGTAAGAGTTAACCGTTGGGTCTCATGATGGCAGTGTAGTTGTAGGCATGCTTGATCAAACCACCAAGGAAGTGATAAGCTGTTTCTGATAACTGCATCCCTTTGTGGATCCTCAGGATCAAAGAAGGCATTGTTTCCTTCCGCATCAAACAAGGACATATTACAGTGCATCCCTGAACCAGCGATCCCAAATTTTGGCTTAGCCATAAAGGTTGCATACAAACCATGTTTGCGAGCAATGGTTTTGACAACGAGTTTAAAGATTTGAATCTTATCGCAAGCACGAAGAACTTCATCGTACTTAAAGTCAATCTCATGTTGACCCTACAGCTACTTCATGGTGACTGGCTTCTACTTCAAATCCCATTTGAGTCAAGACATTAACGATCTCACGACGAGTGTTGTCGGCAAGGTCTGTCGGAGCCAGGTCAAAATAGCCACCCTTGTCATTCACCTCAAGAGTTGGGTCTCCATTTTCATCGAGCTTAAAGAGGAAGAACTCTGGTTCTGGTCCAAGGTTGAAAGATTTGAAGCCAACTTCTTCCATGTGACGAAGGGCACGTTTGAGGTTTACCACGTGGGTCTCCTGCAAAAGGTTCCCCTTCTGTTGTATAGACATCACAAATCAATCCTGCAACACTACTGTTCTCATCTCCCCATGGGAAAACCGTCCAAGAGTCCAAGTCTGGATAGAGGTACATATCTGACTCATTAATCCGAACAAACCCTTCGATAGAAGATCCATCAAACATAGCCTTGTTTGAAAGGACCTTTTCCAACTGTTCATCTGTTGCTGGAATTTCAACGTTTTTCATGGTCCCTAAGATATCTGAGAACATCAACCGAATAAAGGTTACATTTTTTTCTTTTGACTTCGCGACGAATATCTTCAACAGTAATTGACATGTGTGTCTCCTTATGAGTATAGCATTTAGCAAAAAAAGAATGATCAGCGTAACTGACCATATGGCGATGAGGTCGTATGAAAGCGACTTTGCTGGAGAATGTCACGGTGAAGAGCCTTCGAACTTCCTTCTCGCTGACAATCTTGGCGACTTTGACGTTGAGCTTCTTTCTCAGCAATCCGTTTTTTTAATTCCTGCGATATTGAGACCTTCAGACAAATAATCCTTAATTTCCAACAGGCGATCCATATCGTTGAGAGAAAACATCCGACGATTGCCCTCTGTTCGATCTGGAGTAATGAGTTGTTGATCTTCGTAGTAGCGAATTTGACGAGCTGTTAAATCTGTCAATTTCATAACACTACCAATCGGAAAGACCGCTAACGTTCGTCTTAATTCCTTTTTCTTTCATACAAGACCCCCTTTCTATTCTATTATAACGCAAAAACCGATGTCAAGATTAAAATGTCACATAATCTCACATGGTTTTTTTTCTTTCTTTTATAAAGTCCCGAATCCGATCCACATCTGAATTGACTAAAATCGCAACGAAGACTCCGATAAAGGTTTCAAAGATGCGGGCAAAAACATATAGGAAAGTTTCTCCTGTCGGAATGGAGAGGGTGATGATGAGCATGGCTGAAACTCCACCTGATGATTCCAGCTTTGTTGTTCATAGCGACATTGGTCATATATGGTTAACATGGTCGCAATGGGCACAAAAAAATCAGGGTCACCCAAAAAGCATCGTGGAAGAGAATCTTGATCATAAAGAACAGCAGGGCATAAAAACCACCGATGCTGTTGCCCATCACGCGCGAAGCTCCGAAGTGAACACTCTTATCAAAAATCTTCTCTCAAACTAAAAGACAGCTGTCAGCGCCCCCAATCTGCAAGCCCCGCCACCCAAAAGATACCAAAAATCAATAGAACCAGAAAAACGGCTATCCCTGTTTTGAAGGTTCGCATTCCTAATCGAAATTTGGAACGGTCAAATTTATGTCGTTTAAAGTAATCCATTGTCC